>WBZM01000078.1_pt1 | contig 163601 bp, 156 predicted proteins | sample 5204271 | NCBI WGS metagenome assembly WBZM01 (sample SAMN12344346, study PRJNA552823) | activated sludge metagenome | biome: Activated sludge suspended growth; feature: Nitrification reactor; material: Wastewater; isolation source: activated sludge from nitrification reactor of wastewater... | reverse complement strand
CACCAATGGTTTTGATGAGGCGCTGTCGCTACCAACTGAAAATGCTGCACGCATTGCATTGCGCACACAACAGCTGATTGCCTATGAAAGCGGTGTCACTCAAACAGTAGATCCTCTTGGTGGTTCTTTTTATATTGAATCTCTTACTGATGAAGTAGAAGCTAAGGCTTGGGATTACATCAGAAAAATTGATAATATGGGAGGTGCTGTTGCAGCTATTGAAGCAGGATATATTCAGAATGAAATTGCAGAGTCGTCTTATAATTATCAAAATGCGATTCAAACAGGTGAAAAAGTTATTGTTGGGGTTAATAAGTTTCAGGTTGAAGAACCGGTCTTTGATGATATTTTTTCTGTTGATGATACCATCAGAAAAGTACAAGTGCAGAAGCTTGTACAACTGCGCTCAGAGAGAAATAATGAACAGGTAGGTCAGGCATTAAACAACTTGGAAACAGCCGCTAAAGATAATACCAACCTGATGCCTTTTATTATTCAGTGTGTTGAGCATTATGCAACTCTTGGCGAAATTTCTGATGCATTGAGGAAAGTGTTTGGCGAGTATAGATAATGTTGTTTAATTAACAGAATTTGCTGGTTGATGTGACAATTCGATTCTTAGAAAAGTGATTTTTCTCATAAATCATAAGTGATTTTTCTCATAAATCATATTTGCCAATGTACTAATTTTGCAATTGTGAAAAGAGCCATTTTATTTATTCTTACATCTGCTTTTCTTTGTAGTATATTCTGTCAAAGCTTAATTTTTGCGCACTATTTTTTCAATAGAACATATTACGCTACGGTATTGTGCGAAAATAAGTCCAAGAAGGAAATGCATTGTAATGGTCATTGTCGATTAGCAAAAGAACTAAAACAGCAAGAAAAATCGGCAGAAATTCCATTTACTTCATTTAAAGAGAAAAATGAAATTGTGCAGTATTTTGAATTAGAAGAACCTTTTAGCTTCTCTGAATTTTTTACCGATCAAATTTTCGTGGTTTTTAAACCATTTTTAGAACCTGAAGGATATTTTCAGACCATATTCCATCCACCAGCTGTATAATTTATTCTTCAATTTTTTATTTCGAAACCTCAGCAATAGGCTGATGGCTTCTTAAGTTGAATACATAAATTATTAATTATGAGAAAAATAGTATTTATATTATTGGCTCTAATACCATATTATGCACAGTCATGTGACTTTTGCAATGGCTATCTAGGGTTAAATCCGCATTTCAAAAAGAACAGTGTTTCAATAAGAAACCAAAGTAGGTTCTTCAAGGGAACCGAAATGTCGGCAACAGAACTTGATGGCATGGGATTATCCAAAAAAGATTTTTTTGAAACCAGGGTTAACTATGAGCTATTTGCACAATATTACCCCACCCAAAAACTACAACTTATTTTATCTGTACCCTATGTATTTAACCGTGATGGTATGAGTGATAAAGCAGCACATGCTATGGGTGTGACACATCATAATTTAAACCATGAATCAAAAGAAGCCACAAATACCTATCAAGGTATTGGTGATGTAGTGTTGGTTTCACACTATCAAGTATTCAATATAAACTCTACAGAAGAAGATAAAATCAGTCAACGATTGATGGTGGGTCCGGGTATAAAATTACCTACCGGAATTTGTGATGTTCCCGAAGGTAGCGAATCACATACTTTTGTACACCAACCTGGAACAGGTAGCTGGGATCCTATGATAAGTATGATATATCTTGCGAAGTACAAGCGTTCAGGTTTAATGGCAAACCTATCATATATGGTTACAACAAAAAACAAACAAAACTTTCGCTCTGGAAATAAACTAAATACTAATGTTACAGGTTTTTATCAGATTACTTCTAAAAGGTTTAACATCTATCCTAACATCGGATTTTACTGGGAGTATGCAGCCAAAGATATTTACTTGAGTGAAAAACAAGGAAACAGTGGTGGTAACATTTCTTACCTGCATAACGGAATAGACATCTATTATAAACGATTTGCTCTGAATACTGCATTTCAGCTACCAATACTCAAAACACTCAATGGAAATCAGGCAGAAATTTCTTTTAAAGTACTAACAGGCTTTTCTTTTACATTTAACTAAAAAAATAACGAATAATAAAATAAAAAAATGAAAAAAAATACAACAATAATTGCTGTAATTGCAATTGCAATAATAGGGTTTTGCATTTCCGGATGTAAAAAAGATAAAGACAACGAACCAACTGAGCGAGAGCTGTCTTTTCATCTACACACCTTGGTTGGAAACACGATTGCTAACTATAATGATGTTTTTTCTGACAATACAGGAAGAAAATTTAAAATAGATGATTGCCGATTCTATATCAGCAACATTGTACTCATTAAAGATGACGGAACAGATTATCCACTGACAAATGTGGTGCTGCTGGCCAACCCTAACGTTCAGGAGTACAACCTCGGAAAAGTACCAGTAGGAAAGTACAAAGGATTTCGTTTTCTGATGGGATTAGATTCTGTTACCAATCATGCTGATCCTGCCTCCTATCCTTCAACTAATCCTTTGAGCTATCAGAACCCAACAATACACTGGGGTTGGAACAATGGCTACATCTTCATGGAGTTTCAAGGAAAATTCGACTCCACTTTTGCTGCCAATGGCACACCGGATGCCGATTTCTTCTACCATGTAGGCATGGATAACCTAAAACGTACTATTGATTTTAGTGCATCAGCCTTTGAAGTTTCTTCAAATAGCGATTACGAAATAGGCATTCTTTTCGACCTGAAAAAAGTTCTCAATAATGTGGATATGCGCACAGAGTTTGGTACACATACAATGGATAATATGCCACTGGCTGTAAAAATTGCCAACAACTGGCAAGGTGCTTACAGCATTGAATAATTTGCTATCTTCGGGGTAGAAAATTTTATATCATGAATATTTTGAGATTCGTATTTTTTGCTGCTGTTGCAGGTTTGATTTTCTCTCTTAGCTCTTGCAAAAAAGATGATTCGTCCGACAATCAAATTCCGAACACAGATACTATCGGAGAACTTAGCTTTAACTTAAAGCAATATGTTGGCAACAATAGAATTGCTTACAATCAGGTGTACAGTGATACCTCCGGAAGACAGTTTAAAATTACCAACCTGCGCTATTATATTTCAAATATTGTTTTATTAAAAGCAAACGGTCAGGAGTTGCCCCTTAGTGGAAAAGTGCTTTTGGTTGACAATGAAACAGAACAATATTCATTGGGTGAAATTCCTGTAGGAGATTATTCGGGTTTGCGATTTATGGTTGGTATTGATTCTGCTACCAATCACCTTGACCCTGCATTGTATGATGCTTCTAATCCGTTAAGCTATCAGCCTGTAAGCATGCATTGGGGTTGGAACTTTGGCTATATTTTTATGAAGGTTGAAGGCAATGTAGATACAGATACTATTCCTACCGGAAATTTAAATGGAATTATTTCGTATGATATTGGAAGTGATCCAATGGTACGGGTGATAAATTTTAATCATATTTTTTCTGTAAATGGCAATACCAATACCATAAACATTAAATTTAATCTGCTTAAAATGCTAAGCGGTATAGATTTGGCAACAGAAAGTATTACGCACACCAATCCGGGCAGGGATTTAGCAGAAAGGATAGCAAACAACTGGCTTATTTCTTTCACCATTGAACCATGATTAAAAAACAGAAGTCTAAATTTTTTATTATTTCAATTTTTGTTTTTTGGATAATAGGCTTTACAGCTTGTCGTAAAGATGATGCCATTGACACAGGAAATGAGGTGCTCGAACTGCAAGTACCATTAGGATTTCCATATCCTCCCATACCTGAAGATAATCAACCTACAAAAAACAGAATTGCATTAGGCAAGATGTTGTTTTTTGATCCCATACTATCACGTGACAGTACTATTTCATGTTCAAGCTGTCATCATGCTGATAAAAAATTTACAGATGGACTTGCTGTTGCAGAGGGTATTGACGGACGAAAAACTTTGCGTAATTCAATGACCATACTCAACGCTGCATATCAACCCAATATGTTTTGGGATGGAGGTTCACCGACATTAGAAACACAAGTGTCTGCACCCATAGAAGCGCATGAAGAGATGGATTTTAATGTGATGAAAGTTGTTGAACGTTTAAATAATCATGCTGTATATCCTGACTTGTTTAGAAAAGCATATAACAGTGGCCCATCTGCATTTACTCTTACAAGAGCCATTGCAAATTTTGAACGTTCATTGTTTACAGGAAAATCAAAGTATGATGAGTATCAGTATGAGAAAAAAAGTGATGCTTTGTCAGCTTCAGAAAAAAGAGGTATGGATTTGTTTTTTGGTGAGCGGGCAGAGTGCTTCCATTGTCATGGTGGATTTAATTTTACTGATTTTAGCTTTAAGAACAACGGACTTTACGAAGTGTATGCAGATTCGGGCAGGGCTCGTATAACAACCTTGCATGATGATGTGGGAGAATTTAAAGTGCCATCACTTCGCAATGTGGCACTGACAGCACCCTATATGCACGATGGCAGCATGATTACGCTTGAAGAAGTTGTGGAACATTATAATTCAGGGGGCAAACCAAATTTTAATAAAAGTTTCCTCATCAGACCATTGAACCTTACTGCACAGGAAAAAGAAGACCTGGTAAATTTTCTAAAAGTATTAACAGATCAATAATTTATTTGAAATGAAAAAAATAATCTCAAAACTTATTGTACTAAGTATTGTATTCTTCTCCATAGCATCATGCGAAAAAGATGATGGCTGTGATGGAGGAACAGGAGGAAAAAATTCTTTAAAAGTCTATTTAAAGCATCATTCAAAAATTATTCCGCCACAATCAAATTATCCGGATACACTTTTTATTAAGTACGGCAGTAGCGATCTTCCGGGTACTGCTCTCTCTGACTTTGATAACTATGTCGTAAACAGCGATACTTCTGTTGACTTCCTTACCGTTCCAAACTTAAAATGCGGAGATTATTACCTGTATGGTGTAGGTTGGGATGCAGCTATTTCTCAGCGTGTAAAAGGCGGAGTGCCGGTAACCATTCCTGATAATGATGCAGAGGTGACTGTTAATGTGCCTGTAACAGAAGACTAAGACGCATTTTTTAAGAAAGATATTTTCCTACAATGGGCATACGTCTTCCTAAGCCAAATGCTTTAGAAGAAATCCGCAATACAGGTGATAATTGTTTGCGTTTATATTCATTTCGGTTAACCATACTCAAAATTCGGTTAACCATTGTTTCATCATGTCCACCTTTAATAATTTCTCTAGGGCCTTTACGCAGTTCAATATATTCAAATAAAATTTTATCGAGTATATCGTAAGGTGGCAAAGAGTCACTATCTTTTTGTCCCGGGCGCAATTCTGCACTTGGTGCCTTACTTAAAATATTTTCAGGAATGATTTCCTTATCTCGGTTGATATAATTGCACAGTTCATAAACTTCTGTTTTATACAAATCACCAATCACGCTCAGCCCGCCACACATGTCGCCATACAAAGTTCCATAGCCAACGGCAAGTTCACTTTTATTACTTGTGTTTAAAAGTATCGGGCCAAATTTATTACTCAGTGCCATCAGCAAGGTTCCACGTATGCGTGCCTGAATGTTTTCTTCTGTAACATCAAAAGGCTTATCACCAAATAAAGGTTTAAGTGTTTTCAAAAATGTTTCATACAATGGATTTATTTCCATTTTATCAACTTTGATGTTAAGATTTTGACAAAGTTGTTCAGAGTCTGAGATTGAATGTCCGCTTGAAAAAGCAGAAGGCAACATAACAGGCAAAATATTTTCTGCACCCAAAGCATCGGCAGCCAACACTGTAACAATGGCACTGTCAACACCGCCTGACAAACCCAGTATGGCTTTTTTAAATCCCATCTTAGAAAAATAATCTCTTATCCCCATCAATAATGCCTGATAGATCAATTCATATTTTTCGGTTTGCTTTTCATCCACAGGCGAAGTGTTTGCTGTATTCAGATAAATAATTTCTTCTTTAAAGTAAGGGCCTTCATGCACCAATCTGCCTTTGGCATCATAGGCTAATGAACCGCCATCAAAAATAATTTCGGTTTGTGCTCCAACATGGTTGACATATAGCAATGGAATTTTATATTGATTTACATTTCGCTGTAAAATTGCTTTCCGCTGATGCGCATGTTTGTAATCAAATGGCGAAGCTGCAATGTTGATGATGAAAGAAGGTTTTTCTTTTATCAACTCTTCCATTGGAGAATGTATGTAGAGTGGATCGTCTTCAACATTCCACAAATCTTCGCAAATGGTTAAAGCAATTTTTTCTCCGTTGAGTTCAATACATTGAAATATTCTGCCGGATTCGAAATAGCGGTACTCATCAAAAACATCGTAAGTTGGTAATAATGCTTTATGAATAACTGACTGCACCTTACCTTGATGAATAAACCAAGCTGAGTTAAACAAGCTTTTTCCTTCGGGGACGGCATTGCGCGATGGGCAACCTACAATAACTGCAATATTCTGACTGTGTGCTGCAATTTTTTCAATGCTGTTATAACAGCGGTTGATGAAATCATCAAACTCCAGAAAGTCAAGTGGAGGGTATGCCGTAATTGCAAGTTCAGGAAATACAATCAGTGCTGCACCGGATTTTTCGGCTTGTTTGATTGCCTCAATAATTTTTGTGGTGTTGTTCTCAAAGTTGCCCACATGAAAGTTGAGTTGGGCAAGTGCAATGCGCATATTTAGAAATTATCAGGCAAAGGTATATTTATATGAATAATGTTGCCTTGTCTTTCTTAATAATCTTTTTCTAAAGTAATCTAATCTTCAAGGTATGACATAGCTCAAATATAAAAAGCTACCCTTTGAGGTAGCTTTTTATAAAATTTCTATTTATTACTTAAAACATCACGCCCAAATCAACAGCTAAAAAATTTGATGTAGCTTTTGAATGTTTTTCTTTTACTACATCAAGAAAACCATTATTGAAAGTTATACCTAAAAGTAAAGCTGTTTTTCCGCCTAATGAATATTGCGTTCCAATACCGGCTACTAAGGCCAAATTCAATGGGTTAATGTCAGACTTTTTAAAATCTCCATCTGTTCTGATGTTAACACCTGTAGTAAATCCAACTTTACCAAAGTAAGTCATATAACCAATTTCATTGGTTTTCAACTTTAAGGTTAAAGGAAGTTCAATATATTGTAATACTGTTTTCATTTTATAAGTATCCAGATATTTCAATTTGCCGCCACGGTATGTTACATCTATTCCGGTTTCAAAGGAATAGTTGTTGGTAAAATTAATATCGGCAATCAGTCCATAGGCAAACCCTATTTTACTGCCATCATTATCTAAATTATCACTGGCCTTAAACCAGGCTACTGTTGGCGAAATTTTAAGTCCGAAATTAAATTTGTTGTCCTGCGCTTTTACAAATTGAAAAGCAGCTACAAAGGCTATTGCAATTAGTGATACTTTTGCTCTCATTATTTTATGTTTTTTAATTCGAGACAAAATTAATGAAATTTTTCACAGTCAGACATCTATTTTATTTTTTACTATCAACTGTGCTGATGGTGGTTTTTTCCTGTCAGAATGACCCACATGGAGATAAACATGCTGCAGAAGCAATAACCACACATTTGAAATTTGATGAAGTGCTGTTTTCTGCTGACAGCATTAGCCCACAGCATGTGGTGCAATGGGAACAACATTATCCTTATTTTTTTAATTTGTTTGTTAATAGAATAATACATCTGCTACCAACAGATAGTGCTGCACTTGCATTAAATCTCCAAAAATTTGTTGGTGATAAAGATGTAAAAGACATTCATGCACGGGTAGAAAAAGTTTTTTCTTCTGCCGATAAAGATAAATTGTTTTCTGAAATAGAATTTTTTTTAAGCAACTATAAAAATGAGTTAGGCACACAACCTGTAAAGCATCTGGTAACTTTTCTTTCTGCATTTAACTATGCTGTTATAACCGCTGACAGTACTATTGGCATTGGTCTCGACATGTATTTGGGCAGCGATTGTGAATTCTATCCTTCTATTGGAATTCCACAGTATGCTTATCAGCGTTTTTCTAAAGACTATATTTTAAGTGATGTCATTAAAGGGTGGTATCAGAGTGAACATGATATTGATGCAGAGAAAAATGATTTCCTCAGCCGCATGATTTATTATGGCAAGCAACTGTATTTTACTTCAGTTATGGTGCCACAAATGCAAGACTCTATTCTGACAGGATACAGTAAAAAGCAATTGGAGTGGTGCAACAACAACAGCAAGCAGATGTGGGCATTTTTTATAGAGAACAAACTTTTTTATTCTACCCGCGAAATGGAATACATGAAATACATTGCAGATGGTCATGCCACACAAGGTTTTCCTGAAGGCGCACCATCACGTACAGCACAGTGGCTGGGATGGAAAATTGTAAGCGCCTATATGAAGAACAACAGTGTGAAATTAAAAGAGTTGCTAGCAGAAAAAGATGCACAGAAAATTCTGGAGAAATCAGGATATAAACCTTAGTTCAAAGTAAAAATAACAACAATCGGAGAGATGAAAAAATCAGAAATAAAATTTACAGTCAGCTTAGACGATAACAACAAGCCTGTGGCCTTGCATTGGAATGCCGAAGACAGTGGCATGCAGGGCGACAAAGAGTGTAAGGCCATGATGCTGGCATTGTTTGATAAGAAAGATCAAACCACCATGCGCATTGATTTATGGACACAGGAAATGATGGTTGAAGAGATGCAACAATTCTTTTTTGAAATGTATATGAGCATGGCCGATACCTATCAAAACGCCACAAACGACAAAGATCAGGCAGAAAAAATGCGTGGCTTTGCCCGTCAGTTTGGTAAGGAAGTGAGTTTGATAAAATAACTATTTTTTATTGATAGTAGCAACAAGAACAGTTCTTGAAAATAACCTTGTTGATTTTCATAATTGATAAAATTTGTTTCGCTTGATTTTGACTTCTATAGATAATAAACAAATAAGATGAAAAAGCTAATTGTAATTGCAGGTGTGATGCTTCTTTTGTTAATAGCAAGAAAAAAAACAGAAGCAGACAAGAGCATTTTCTGGTACATTCAGATGCCTATCTAAAAGCCACAAACAATAAAGATCAGGCAGAGAAAATGCATGGTTTTGCCTGTCAGGTTGATAAAACAGTAAGTCAATAATAAATAAAAGGAAAGTAAATTATCCTTTATTGGTAATCTTTTGGGCAAAAGCAATGATATGACCATCAGGGTCGGAAAAGTAACAAGCTCTGTCGCCCCAATCCCTATCAATAATTGGACTAATCAAATGTGCACCTGCATTTATTGCATTGTCAAACTCAAGTTCAATGTTTTCAGCATAATAATAAAGTTCGCATCTGGGTATTCCATTGCCTAGATTTGGATGAGGGGTTTTATCTGAAAGAATTTTTGCTATACCATAATTTGGCATCAATCCAAGTTTACAATTAGGGGCAAGTATAAACTCTGTCATGCCCGGCACATTTAAGTCAGGCTCTTGTCTGAATAGCTTGGTATAAAAAACTGCACTTTCCTGCTGGTTCTTAACATAAAGAATGGTTTCAAAGAGTAAAAAGTGGTTCATCATGCTATGCTTTTTTCTTCTGTTGAGTGATTGTGTCGTATAGTATTTTGGTTTGAGAAAATGTGTCTAAGTATTAATACCATTTTTTGGTACTAGTCTGACTTTTTTTGACGGAGTTTTTTTATTTCAGAGGTTCTTCGTTTTTGAGTCAATCGGCTTTCTGTTGCCTGTAATGGTTTTGATGTGGCTATTCGCTTGACAGGCTTTTTCAAAGATTTTTCAATCAGCGTTTTGAATTTTTTCAATACCAGTTCTTTGTTGCCCAACTGACTGCGTGCTTCGCTGCTTTGTAGTTTTATGAAACCCTCATCGTTGATTCTTCGGTATAGCTTTTCTGAAATGATCTTTTTTTGCTCTTCATCTAAACATGCAGAGCTATCTATATTAAAGGCAAGCTCAGCCTTAGTAGAAACCTTGTTTACATTTTGCCCACCTTTTCCTGAACTGCGCGAGTATGTCAATACCACTTCTGATAACAGACATTTGAAATCTATTTTATCCATTACAATTTAATGCTAAAACTATCAGCATCGTTGCCAACAGGAAAAATGTGTCTTGCATTTTCCAAAACATCAAAGTCGAGTTTTATAGTTTCTATATTTTCTGTATCAGATTTTGTTTTGCTGATTTTTTTTCCAAATGGATCCAGCACTACACTGTCACCGCTATAGGTAATGCCATTGCCATCTTTTCCAATACGATTAACACCAACAACAAACGATTGGTTTTCTATGGCGCGTGCGGTTAACAATTGTTTCCAGGCAAAGCTGCGTTTCTCAGGCCAGTTGGCAACAACAATGGCACAATCATATTCATTTTGGTTGCGCATCCAAACAGGAAACCGCAGGTCGTAACAAACAAAAACCGAAAGCCGCCATCCTTTGTAAAGCAGAATCAATTTTTTGTTTCCCGGATGATAGAATTTTTGCTCGCCTGCCATGGTAAACAAATGTCTTTTGTCGTAGTGTGCATGAGAGCCACCGGGAGTCATCCATATCAAACGGTTATAGAAGCGTCCATTTTCTTCAATGATGAGGCTTCCGCAAACAACAGCATTTTTTGTTTCTGCCATTTTTTGCATCCATTGCATGGTAGGGCCATCACTTTTTTCTGCCAGTGCATTTGCATTCATGCTAAAGCCCGTGCTAAACATTTCGGGCAGCACAATAAGATCGGTGCTACCTGTCTTTATGCTTTTAAGCAGTGTAGTAAAATGTTTAATGTTTTTTACCTGACTTTCCCAGTGCAGCTTTGTCTGAACGGTTGTTACTCTTAGAGTACTCATGGTATGATGTTGTTGGTTCAGGCAAAGTTATATTTTAAAATTGCAGAAAAGGGATTATTTTTCAACCTTATGCAATCTTTCAGCAGCTTTTTCAAGTGTTTCTTCAGATTTGGCAAAACAAAACCTTAAAAGTTTATGGTCTGTACCGTTTCTGTAAAAAGCCGAAACCGGAATGGATGCAACTCCATAGTCTTTTGTAAGCTTTACAGCATAGTCCATATCTTTTTCACGGCTCAGTTTACTGTAATCGAGTAATTGAAAGTAAGAACCCGAACAGGCCAATGGCTTAAATGCAGTACCTTGAATCAGCTTTAAAAAGTAGTCTCTTTTCTCCTGATAAAATTTTTCAATACCTGAATAGTTTTTGGCATCTTTCATAAATTCTGCATAGGCATATTGAATGGGTGTGTTGGCACTAAAAACCATAAACTGATGTGCCTTTCTGAATTCTGCCGAAAGCTTTGCAGGTGCCAGACAGTAACCCATTTTCCACCCTGTGGTATGAAAAGTTTTTCCGAAAGAATAAACAATAAAACTACGCTCGGCTAGTTTTGGAAAGCGCGCAACACTCTGATGTTCGTAGCCATCAAAAATAACATGCTCATATACTTCATCACTCAAGACAAAAATGTCTGTCTTTGCTGTGATTTTTTCGAGCATCTGAAAATCTTTAACACTTAAGATAGCACCTGTAGGATTGTGCGGTGTGTTGATCATAATCATTCTGGTGCGCTGGTTCATGAGTTTTTTCACTTCATTCCAGTCAATATGAAAGTCGGGCATTTTTAACTCTGCATGAACAGGTTCGCCACCGGCAAGAACAACAGCAGGTGCATAGGAATCGTATGCAGGATCAAAAATAATTACTTCATCGCCTTCGCGTACTACAGATGCTATGGCAGTGTAAATAGCCTGTGTTCCACCTGCAGTGATAGTAATTTCTGTTTCAGGATTATATTTTGCACTAAAACGTGCTTCGATTTTAGCAGCAATTTCTTCTCGCAGCGGCATGATACCCGGCATGGGTGCATATTGATTCATGCCCTTTTTCATGTACTTAGTCACTAAACTGATGAGTTCAGGCGAAATGGCAAAGTCAGGAAAACCCTGAGAAAGATTAATGGCATTACATTCGTTGGCAAGTGCCGACATGACACTGAAAATACTGTTTCCGGTTTTAGGAAGTTTCGATTTTATTAATGCTTGATTTGCTGACATAAAAAGCGGCTATGCTTCAAATGTAAATCAATTGCCGATAACAAAAAAGAAATCTGCTTTTTTAGTTTATGTTTATATGCTATTGCATTGAGTATAACAGTAAATTGTTTTAAACAACATTCGCTTGGACTTCTTTTTATTTATGTTTTTGACAGTTGTAGAATTGAAGTCTTTTGTTTAAAGTTAGCCGTTTTGAAAATCTTCATTGATATGAATTCAATTATATTTGTTAGCTCAGTTAATGTTTAGCATTTTGATTGAATGAAATTTCCATCAATTAATTTTTCGATTTATGGTAAAAGAACTTATTTGGTTCTTATCAGTGTATTGATTGGTGCATTAACTACTTTATGTGCAGCCATTTTAAAAAAAGGCGTAATGCTGATGGAACATATTGCAGAGCATTTGGTTTTTGATTCAGGCTATCATCAGTTGTTTTTAATTTTACCGGCAACAGGAATATTGCTTACAGTTACATTCTGGAAACTGATGAAAATCAAGAATGAAAGAAGAGGAATGACGGCAGTAATTTATAACATCTCCAAACAGTCGAGTGTAGTTGCCAAGCATAAACTGTTTTCGCAAATGGTTAGCAGTATTTTTACTGTTGGTTTTGGTGGCTCTGCAGGTCTTGAAGCTCCTATTGCATCTACCGGATCAGCAATTGGAAGTACTATTGCAAGCAAATTAAAATTCTCTACCAAAGAAAGAACATTATTACTGGCCTGTGGTGCAGCGGCAGGTATTTCTGCTATCTTTAATGCACCTATTGCAGGTGTGGTGTTTGCGCTCGAGCTTCTGCTCATTGATATGCCTGTGCCTGTCGTCATACCCTTGTTGATATCAAGTGCTACTGCTGCATTTTTATCTCGCTATTTTAATCTCGGTCAGCCTTTTGTTCTCATAACCGACACATGGAATTCAAGTCACATACTCTATTATCTCGCTTTAGCTGCATTGGCTGCCATACTTTCTATCTACTGTATTAAAATATATTTTTTCATCAGCTCAATATTTTCAAAAATCTCCAATGTATTTGTAAAAGCACTTATTGGCGGAACCTTACTGGGGTTGCTGATATTTTTATTTCCTCCACTTTATGGTGAAGGATACGACAGCGTTCAATTGTTATTACACAGCCAATCCGGTGAAATTTTTAAGAACATAACCTTTTTTGAAGCCAATGCCTTGTGGCTACCAATACTTGCAGCACTACTGATGTTTTTTCTTAAAGTAGTAGCAACATCGTTTACGGTTTTTGGTGGAGGTAATGGGGGTATGTTTGGGTCATCATTATTTACAGGTGCTATGCTGGGTTTTACTTTTTCGAGAGTAGTAAATCTTATGGGCTGGGCAGAGTTGAATGAAATAAATTTTACTGTAATAGGAATGGCATCATTACTTAGTGGTGTACTTCAAACACCGCTCACTGCAATTTTTCTGATTGCAGAAATTACAGGAGGCTATGCCTTATTTGTTCCGTTGATGATTACAACATCAATAACCTATTTGGCTACTCGATATGTAGAACCACACTCTGTTTATACCAAACAATTGGCACTTAAAGGCGGACTAATCAATTTAAGTAAAGACAAGCAGGTAATCAGCAAAATGAAATTAAGAGATTATCTTGAAACCGATTTGGAAACAATTAAAATAAATGCAACTCTTGGTGATTTAATTAAGGCTATTCGTAAAAGTAAACGCAATATTTTTCCTGTGGTTGATGCCATGAATCGTTTACAGGGAATTATTTTACTTGATGATGTAAAGCGTGTCATGTTTGATCAGTCGCAGTATGGCACAGGTGTCAAAGAACTGATGCAAAGACCACCGTTGGTTTTGGACATTGAGGAAGATATGGAACTTGTTTTAGAAAAATTTGAAGAGTATGAAGCCTGGAATTTTCCAGTTACTGAAAAAGGGGTTTATGCAGGTTTTGTTTCTAAGTCTAAGATATTTACTTTCTACAGGCAGCTTCTTATTCAGGAGTCTGACGTGCCTATGCACGATTAACGACAGAATTAAAAGTAAAAAAGCTCCTTTGCAGGAGCTTTTTTATAATTTTCAGAAGATTATTTTTTCTTCTTAGTTGCTGCTTTTTTCTTAGTAGCTGCTTTCTTTTTTGGAGCAGCTTTCTTCTTTGGAGCTGCTTTCTTTTTAGTAGCTGCCTTCTTTTTTGGAGCAGCTTTCTTTTTTGGAGCTGCCTTCTTAGCAGAAACTACTTTTTTCTTAGTAGCTGCTTTTTTCTTAGTAGCTTTCTTTTTAGTAGCCGCTTTTTTCTTAGTGGCTTTCTTTTTTGGAGCTGCTTTTTTCTTAGTTGCAGCTTTCTTTTTAGTAGCTGCTTTTTTCTTAGTTGCAGCTTTCTTTTTTGGAGCAGCTTTTTTAGCTTCTACCATTTCAGCACCTGTAGTGCTTTCAATCATTGAATTGTTCATCATGATGATTATTTATTTATTGGTTATTGATATTGTTATACTCAGAGTTTGCTGATAAGTTACACTTTTAGTTTACATCAACAATTTTCTCTGCCTTATATTCACCGTTTAATAATTTCGATTTTATTTTTCCGAAAGATTCAATTGTATATTTTACATCTTCTAATGTATGAACTGCTGTAGGTATTAACCTAAGCATAATAATTCCTTTTGGTACTACAGGATACACAACCATTGAACAGAATATGTCATAGTTCTCGCGTAAGTCGTAAATAAGTTTAGTAGCTTCAGGAATAGTTCCGTTAAGATAAACCGGTGTCACCGGTGATTGTGTTTTTCCAATATCAAATCCTGCTTGCTTGAGTCCGTTTTGCAGGGCATTAACAATTTTCCAAAGATTGTTTTTCAACTGTGGTTGATTTTTTAGTAGCTCAAGTCTTTTAATAGCACCCTCTACTAAAGGCATTGGCAGGCTTTTCGCAAAAATCTGCGAACGCATGTTGTATTTAAAATATTCTATAATCTGCGCATCGCTGGCAATAAATCCGCCAATGAGTGCCATAGATTTTGCAAAAGTTCCAAAATAAATATCTACACCATCCTGAACTCCTTGCTCTTCACCTGTTCCGGCACCTGTTTTTCCCATGGTACCAAAACCGTGGGCATCGTCTACAAATAATCTGAAGCTGAACTTGCTTTTCAGGGCTACTATTTCTTTTAACTTACCCTGATCACCACTCATACCAAAAACACCTTCTGTAATAACTAATATAGCACCACCGGTTTCTTCTGCAAGTTTGGTAGCACGCTCAAGTTGCTTTACAAGGTTGTTAATGTCGTTATGCGGATATACAAAACGTTTTCCCATGTGCAGGCGAACACCATCAATAATGCAGGCATGCGATTCGGAGTCATATACTATTATATCATGGCGGTCAACCAAACAGTCAATGGCACTAACCATTCCCTGATATCCGTAGTTTAATAATATAGCGTCTTCTTTTTGTTCGAAAGCGGCAAGTTGTTGTTCTAATAATGTATGTCTGTCGGTTTCACCACTCATCATGCGCGCGCCCATTGGTGTTCCTAACCCATAGTGTACCGATGCTTCGCCATCAATTTTGCGAACTTCAGGATGATTGGCCAATCCCAGATAATTATTTAAACTCCAAACCAACTTTTCTTTTCCGCGAAAAATCATTCTGTTCGAAATCTCACCTTCAAGTTTTGGAAAAGTAAAATAGCCGTGCGATTCTTTGGCATGCATACCTAACGGGCCACGGTTCTTACTAATCTTGTCAAACAAATCTGTCATAAAAATGCTAAAAAAAAAATTCGCTTTTGCTTTTTAAAATTGTTTCCGAAATATCACCACAATTTTATTTTTGATAACCATGCTACTTAATATTTTTCAACAGAAAATTGTTAACTGCTTTTTTGAAGATAAGAAAATATTTTTTGAAAAAAAAGTAATCGCAGAAAAAAAATAAAAAACTTTTTGTTTCAATTTTTCAGAGGAGGAAATAAATGTTGTTGTTGTAATTATTAAAAAAAATATTTTTAATAAGCATTGATTTTTTATAATGATACACAAAAAGAAATGGAGTGTGTTTGTTAATATGTCAACAACCTGAGTGTAAAAAAAATTCTTAAAACGGTAATTGTGTGCAAAAGTTTTGATCAAAATCTGTGTTAATGCAAACAAAAAAACAATTCTGTTTTTGGGTTGATGAGTAAAAAAAATTACAATTAATTTTTTAAGAAACTCAATATTGTTTTTAGGTTAATGATTATTGAAAGTGTGTTTCAGGATAGTTCTAAAAACCGATGTAATGTATTTATAAAACAAAAAAGCCGCTTCGGTTATCGGAAGCGGCCTTTAGTTATCTGTTCTTTAAGAACCTCTTTGTTTCTCTTTGTGTTTGGTGATTTGTCGTTTTAGTGCTTCAACCGATTTATCAGCTGCCTGCTCAAAGGTGGCACATTGCTCACTTGCAAAAAGTACTTTACCGGGTGTGCTGATTTTAATTTCAGCTATTTTATTTTCCTGCGTTACGTTTTTGTCTAAACGTAAAAATACTTCACCATCTATTATGTGCTCATAAAACTGTTTTAGTTTGTCAACCTTTTCTTCTACAAAACGAATCAGGTTTTTGTCTGCATCAAAATGGATGGACTGCACTTTAATCTTCATACTCTATTTTGTTTTTAGTACAAAACCCACACATTGCCCTTTTGCTGGTGTTTTGTGGTTTAAAATATTCTTTGGGCATGGAAATATTCTGTTTTGAAAAGTAAATATACGAAATCAAGCCTTAGGATGTGCTTGTTTGTAGATATTTTTCAGCTTATCAATGGTGTTGTGTGTATAGACCTGAGTAGCAGCAAGGCTGCTATGTCCCAGAATTTCTTTGATGGCATTTATTTGTGCACCGCTGTTGAGCATTTCTGTTGCAAAAGTGTGGCGCAAAACGTGCGGGCTTCTTTTTTTGTTGGTGGTCACCTGACTGAGCATTACATTAACTACCTTATAAACGAATTTGGGGTATAGTTTGTTACCATCATTTTTAATAAAAAAGTACTCCGACTTGATTTTTTCATCAATGACGTTGTTTCGTTCATTTAAATATACAACTATAGCCTCTTTCATTTCCGGTGTGATGGGAATGATGCGCTCTTTATTTCTTTTACCCAATACTTTTAAAGTCAGATTGTAGAGGTCAACGTTTTTATCTTTAAGTCCAATCAATTCGGCAAGACGCATGCCTGTCTGATAAAACATATTTATAATAAGCTTGTCGCGAATACCTTCAAACCCTTCTTTAAATGCAACACCATCCAGTAACTGATCCATTTTTTGGCGGTCAACGATTACAGGAAGTTTTTTGGCAGTTTTTGGCGAAACAATTTTCAGCATTGGGTTTTGGCTGATGGTTTTTTCACGCATCAAAAATTTGAAATAGGTTTTCAGTGAGGAGATTTTCCGGTTAACGGTTCGTGAGTCTATTTTCCGGTCTAATAAAGAAACTATCCAACTGCGAATAAAAAAGTGAGTAATCTCTTCGGGCTTCTGTGCCTGATAGGTCTGTCCCATAAAATCAAAAAACTGCTTAAGGTCGGTACCATAAGCAGTTAAAGTATGTTGCGAAAAACGTTTTTCGTATTGAAGAAACCGCAGAAACTTTGCGTAAGGCATAATATTGTTTATGCCAAATATAAAAGCATATTCAATAGGTGCAGTTCAAAACAAGGCTTAGAAAAGATGAATTATAAAAAGCCCTTTGTTAAGAATTACATTGCGCCTTCGGCCTCTAAGCGCTGAAGTTTTGTGCGGTGTATTGCTTTTTTAACTTCTGTTCTGCGGGCAACTGATGGTTTTTCATATGCCTGACGTGAACGCAGTTGTTTTACAACACCTGTTTTTTCAAACTTCTTTTTAAACTTCTTTAAAGCCTTATCCAAAGGCTCATTGTCTTTAATTTGAACAATAATCATATTATAATTTCAAAATGTTTTGGGAGCGCAAAGGTAAGTAAATAATTGGCATAATAATCAATACAATAGAAATTTTTTAAGAAAGTACTACCCTGCCTTTATCTGACCTTAACTGTTGATTATTAATGTGATGGATTAGACTTCTTTTCAGGTTTTATGTTAAAACCATAGTGAATCACATTAAATCTCTACCAATATCTTTCCTGTAAAAGGCCTTTTCGTAGGTAATTTCAGCCAATTGTTCATAGACTTTTTCGCGGGCTTCTGCCAGATTTTTACCCAATGCATTTACTGCAAGTACACGTCCGCCACTAGTTAGTACTTTGTCATCCTGCAAGATTGTTCCGGCATGAAATACATTTACCCCTTTAACTTTTTCAAGTCCTGAAATGATTTTTCCTTTTTCATAAGTTTCAGGGTAACCACCCGAAACCATCATAACAGTAAAAGAGGTTCTGTCATCTGTTTTGAGTTCAACTTCGTGAAGTTTTTTTTGTGCTACACTATTCATCAACTCAATAAAATCAGTTTTTATTCTTGGAAAAACAGCTTCTGTTTCCGGGTCGCCCATACGGCAGTTGTATTCAATAACAAAAGGATCGCCATTTACATTCATCAGTCCGATAAATAAAAAACCGGTGTATGAAATATTTTCATGCTTTAATCCATTTATGGTTGGCTTGATAATTTTGTCTTCTACCTTTTGCATAAATGCAGCTTCTGCAAACGGAACAGGTGAAACAGATCCCATACCACCTGTATTAAGTCCGGTATCATTGTCGCCAATTCTTTTATAATCTTTAGCTTCAGGAAGCAGACAATAATTGTTGCCGTCTGTCAGAACAAAAACAGATAGCTCTATCCCATTCAGAAATTCTTCTATCACTACTTTGTTTCCTGCCTTGCCAAAAGGTTGGTTGATGAGAAGATGATGCAATTGTTCCCTTGCCTCAGTTTCTGTTTCGCAAATAATAACACCTTTACCGGCAGCTAAACCATCGGCTTTAAGTACGTAGGGTGCAGAAAGTGTATTCAGAAAATTATAACCTTGCTGTAGTTGCGATGATTCAAAAGTTTCATATCGTGCAGTAGGTATATTATTCCGTAGCATAAAAGCTTTAGAAAAATCTTTGCTGCCTTCAAGTCTGGCTCCTGAACGTTCAGGACCAATTACAGGAACAGATTTTAACTCGCTATCATTAAGAAAAAAATCATGAATGCCATTAACCAAAGGTTCTTCTGGACCTACAATCACCATGTCAATTTTCTTTTCAAGCACAGTTTTTTTGATGTGGTCAAAATCATTCACACTACCCGAAATGTTTGTTCCCAACTGCAAAGTTCCTGCATTGCCCGGCATAATATATAAGTGTTTCAGCAATGCACTCTCACTCAATTTCTGTGCAAATGCATGTTCGCGCCCACCTGATCCAAGCAGTAAAATATTCATGCTAAATTTCTTTCTGCAATGATAAATAAATATGGTGTAATGTAACGTTTGTTCATTGGCTGCCTTTTTATCGTGCCGAAAGGACATATTCCTTATTAACACCGGAAGCTGCCAATAACTGATTTTTTTACCTTATTTTTATGCCGAAGAAATTTAAGAAACCACTTTTTTATAAAAGCAAAATAAACATTTGATGAGCAGCCTTTTTAATAAGCAAGATGGCGAAAAAATAATTGAACGCATAGCAACTCTTCAATCGGGACAAAAACCTAATTGGGGTACTATGTCGGTGGAGCAAATGTTGCTGCATTGCCAGCAACCATTTAAAGTGGCGTTTGAAGAGTTGAAACTTAAACGCAGCCTGGTGGCTAAACTTTTTGGAGGGATAGCAAAAAAATCGGTCATGAGTGATAAACCTTTTAAAGAAAACCTGCCTACGGCAACAGAATTTAAAACCAATCACCTGAATCCGCAATTTGAAACAGAAAAGAAAAACCTCATTGCCTGTATTCAGAAATTTCAGTCTGCCGGACCCGAAGGCATAACGCAGCAGCCACATCCTTTTTTTGGTAAAATGACAGGCAAAGAGTGGGATACACTTCAGTACAAACACCTCGATCATCATTTAAGACAATTTGGCGCATGAAATTAAGGTTCATACCTGTGGTTTTTATAATATCTTTGCTTATGATGTCGTGCGAAAATGATATAGAGCAAGTGAAATTAGTAACAGGGAATGTTGTTGAACCTATTGAAAGTGCCAAAGGACTTGAAATTTTATACAGCGACTCGGGCAAAGTAAAAGTGCGCATTTCAGCCGGAGAAATGAATCGTTATTTGCAACCCAAGCCAATCACAGAAATGCCTAAAGGTGTTAAGATTGATTTTTTTGATGATAACCTGAAGGTGACTTCCACACTGACAAGTGACTATGCCTTGCGTGACGATTTTGATAAAAACATGGAGGCAAAAAAGAACGTAGAGGTGGTTAATGTTAAAGGAGAAAAGTTAATGACTGAATATTTAAAATGGGATGAAAAAACCGGACTGATTTCCTCACCAGAATTTGTAAAGATAATTACTGCCGATGAAATTATTTATGGCAACGGCTTTGAGTCAAATCAGGATTTCAGCCGCTACAAAATATTTAATATCAAAGGTATTATTAACCTGAAGAAAAATGAAAATACTGAGAATACTTGAGATATCATGGCTGGTAATAGCCATTGGTTCATTATGTGCCGGAATCTATAAACTGATTTCAGCAGGACTAAACCAAGCTGTATTTATTTTTGCAATTTCTATTATTGCATTTGTTTTTTTTATGATAAGACGAAAACAAAGAATTTCAATGGAGAAACAGAATGCATCACGATAATTACTTTTGCATCACTAATTTCAACTAAATTCTATTAATGATTTCCGACTTTCTTCCTGCCATAGTTGCATCACTTGCTTTTGTTGCATTTTATTCAGGAATAGAAATTGCCTACCTTTCAAGCAACAAATTTAAAATAGAGCTCGACAGCAAGCAAGGCAAATGGAGTGGCAAAATTTTATCCTATTTCAGCAAATCGCCTTCACGTTTTATCTGCACCATACTTGTAGGTCTTAATATTTCATTGGTAATTTATGGTACCAACATGAGTGGTTTGCTCAACCCCTATTTGCAAAAGTGGTTGCCACAACAACTTAATAGTGAAATTGGTCGTTTGATAATCGAAACATTAATAACCACTTTCTTTCTGCTTTTGGCAGGAGAGTTTTTACCCAAAATATTATTCAACATAAACCCAAACGATACTTTAAATTTTTTTAGCGGGTTTATTTGGCTCAGTTATATTATTCTATTCCCATTAGTTTGGTTAATTTTAAAACTTGCCCACTTTCTGTTGCGCAATGTTTTTAAAGTAGATTTTATAGAAGAGGCAACAGGCTTTGGTCGTGTTGACCTGGATAATTTTATTGAAGAAATTAGTGAAAATTCAGGTGGCAAGAGCGAATACAATAAAGAAATTCAGATGTTTCAGAATGCACTCGATTTTGATAGTTTGAAAGTGCGTCAGTGCATGATACCACGCAATGAAATTATTTCCCTCAGTAGTAAGGAGTCGGTAGAAACGTTAAGAAAGAAGTTTGTTGAAACAGGACTTTCCAAAATAATGATTTATCAGGACACAAAAGATAACATTGTTGGATTTGTGCATAGCTATGAAATGTTTAAGAATCCCGAGAGCATTATGTCAGTGCTGCTGCCTGTATCCATTTTTCCGGAGACATTGCCCGCACGTGAGTTGCTTACACATCTTACCACAAACCATCGCAGTGTTGCCATTGTTGTTGATGAATACGGTACTACTTCAGGCATGGTAACCATTGAAGATATTATTGAAGAAATTTTTGGTGAAATTGATGATGAGCATGACATTGATGTTTATCTGGAACAGAAAATTTCTGAAACAGAATTTTTATTTGCCGGACGCCTTGAGGTTGACTATCTGAATCAGAAATACAATCTTATGCTTCCGGAATCAGAGTTGTTTACCACCTTAGCTGGGCTTATTTTTAATCATCTTGAAGATATTCCGAATGTGAAAGAGCAGTTTACCATTGGCAATTATAAACTAACTGTTGAACAGGTAAGTGGAAATAAAATAGAGCAGGTAAGACTGATAATTTTAGATAATACCGAAACCTAAATTTCCTTTTAATAGGCTCTTGTATTGATTCCCTGCATGTAGTTAATGAAAGCTTTGCTCACCACCTTATTACCACCGGGTGTTGGATAGTTTCCTGTAAAATACCAATCACCTTTATTATACGGACAAGCTGTATGCAGGTCTTCTATTTTCTGAAAAATTATTTCTACATCAGCTTTGCAGTCTTCGGGTTTTAGCATAGAAGTGATTTTTGTCGAAAGTTGTTCAGGTGAAAAAGGTTTATATAAATCACGCACATAATTTTTCATTTCGTTTACACCCAATTCAAGTTGTTGCTTGCAATGCATGTAGGTTTCTTCAATAATATGTTCCATATTATTTTCTTCAAGCAATGCAATAGCTGCTTTGAAAGCACACAGGTCACCGATTTTTGCCATGTCAATACCATAACAATCAGGATAGCGTATCTGTGGTGCTGATGAAACAATAATTATTTTCTTTGGACCTAAACGATCAAGCATTCTGATGATAGAATTTTTTAATGTTGTGCCACGCACAATGCTATCGTCTATAACCACCAAATTGTCTATGCCTTTTCTGATGGTGCCATAGGTAATATCATAAACATGTGTCACCATATCGCTGCGGTCATCATCATTGGTAATAAAAGTACGCAGCTTGGCATCTTTAATTGCTATTTTCTCAAATCTTGGTTTAATGGAAAGAATTTCATTGAGCTTTTCATCAGAAATTTCTTTTCCTAAAGATTTTAGTTTTTTCTTCTTTACTTCACGCAAATAGTCTTCCATGCCCTGCATCATGCCATAAAAAGCAACTTCTGCAGTGTTAGGAATAAAGGAGAAAACAGTGTTTCTTAAATCGTTGTCAACAGCAGGTAGAATGCTTTTGCATAGCAAGCGTCCTAACTCTTTTCTTTCCTGATAAATTTCTGCATCGCTGCCTCTTGAAAAATATATTCTTTCAAACGAACATGATTTGCGTTCAACAGGTTCTTTAATGCAAGGCATTGAAATGTTCCCGTTTTTTTTCATTACTAATGCATGTCCGGGTTTTATTTCGGTAATGTCGCTGAACGATAAATTAAATGCTGTTTGTATGGCCGGACGTTCACTGGCTACTACTACAACTTCATTGTCGGCATACATATATGCAGGACGAATTCCTGCAGGATCGCGCAACACAAAGGCATCACCATGACCCATCATGCCGCAGATAACATAGCCGCCATCCCATTTTTTTGAAGATTGTTTAAGGATACTTTCCACGTCAAGATGCTCGGCAATGAGCGGTGAAATATCTTGTTTGGAAAAACCTTTCTCTTTAAATGAATAATATAATCTTTCATTTTCTTCGTCAAGGTAGTGACCGATGTTTTCCATTACGGTAACCGTGTCGGCTTTTTCTTTTGGATGCTGACCAATACGAATCAGATTTTCAAACAACTCATCAACATTGGTCATATTAAAATTTCCGGCCACAACAAGGTTGCGTGTCATCCAGTTGTTTTGTCGCAAAAAAGGATGACAGGCTTCAATACCATTGCCACCATAGGTGCCATAACGCAAATGTCCCATCCACACCTCACCACTGAAGGCAAGATGTTTCTTCATCCATGCAGTATCACTCAGTTTGGATTCGTCACCATTAACATCAGCTTTAAACTTATTGTAGATTCTTGAAAAGATATCCTGAATGGCATGTTTGTCGTTGGAACGGTAGCGACTGATATATCGTGTTCCGGGTTCGGCATCAAATTTAATGTTGGCAACACCGGCACCATCCTGTCCGCGGTTGTGTTGTTTCTCCATCAGCAGATAGAGTTTATTTAATGCATAAAAAGGTGTGCCGTATTTTCTATGGTAATAGTCAAGGGGCTTTAATAGCCTTATCATGGCTACGCCACATTCGTGATGAAGGATATCTGACATGAAGCTACAAAGATATAGCAAAAATGAGTACACGGCAACATGCCATTACTTAATTTTTGTCTTTTAGGATATAGAGATGACAGTAGGTGACAATGTCTGCTATCAGAAACTTAATACCTTTAAAGAAAATTAGCAAACCCCGTCTTCTGTAGATGTAATGTTATTTATGAAGCTGAAATATAAACTCGAGGCCACCGTCTTTTCTGGTTTTTGCAGAAATTGTTCCGCCATGGAGGGTAATTGCATTTTTTACAATTGAAAGTCCAAGTCCGGACCCACCGGTTTCTCTGGTTCTGCCTTCATCTACTCTGTAAAACCGCTCAAAAATTCGAGGCAGGTGCTTTTCATCCGAAATCCCGACTCCGGTGTCGGCAAATGAAAAATAATAATAATTTTTATCTTCTTTAAGCAGCGTTAAAAAGATACTTATGTCTTTGCCGGCATACCGAATGGCATTGTCAAATAAGTTTTTAAATATTGATTTTATTAAACTTTCATTTGCATTGATGATGATTTGCTCAGGCAGCTTCAAGTGTAGCGTAATGTTGTTGTCTCGAAGTTGCAGAGCATATTCTTCCTGTATTTTTTTTAAGAGAAAAGAAATGTCAAGTGGGCTCTTTTTAAAGGTATATCCGGCTTCATCAATCTTATTTATCAGATTCATGTCCTGAACCAACTCGGTTAAGACCTTTGTTTGATTGAATGCTTGGGCAATAAAATATTGCTGTGTTTTTGCATCAAGATTCTTTTCTAAAACAGTTTCTAAGTAGCCACTCACTCCGGTAATCGGAGTTCTGAGTTCGTGCGCTATGTTGCTTATCATCTGTTGCTTTAAAATTTTTACATTTTCCTGCTTAGTAATATCATTGATGACAACTTCAAAACTTTTATCTTCAAATATTATAGCCCGTACAGAGAATGTTTTTCCTTGTTTTTGAATTTTATACTCTTTAAAGTTGTCTTTATCATCGTTTAGAAACTGTTGCAGTTCTTCAAATGCCCTGTCAACAAAAATAACCTTCGGGTCTGAATAGTTTTCATCAGTAATAATATGAGTGTATTGAATAAATAATCCGTTATACAGCTCAGCATTTTTTTTAACAGTAAAAAAACAAATTCCTTCTTGAGAACTATGGATGTGTTGCAGCAGTTTTTCACGTTCTAATTCAATTTTGTTTTTGGTAGCTCTTAATTGTTTGTAGTTTTCAGCTATTTCCTTACCTATTTCACCAATTTCATTTTTAGGAAAATTTAATGCGGCTTTTGCCTTTGGGTTAACTGCATAATTACGGAGTTCATTTATAGAATTGCCAAAGCTATTTGCAATCCAATTGACAAGTATTAACAAAATACAGAACAATAGTAGTGTAACATAAAGAAAGACATTGTCTGACTTAAAAAATCTTTGCACTTGAACATCGTTTGGAAGAGCCACTCGTACAAAATAGTCTCCTTCGTTTTTTGCAAAATACAGATATTCCTTTCCTGTGGAGAGAGAATGTCTGATGTCTGTTCCGGTTCTGTTTTTAATGGAGTTAGCAATTTCCGGTCGCCCTAAATGGTTTTCAAGTTTGCTCCATCCTAAAATAGAATTATCATAAAGCACCTTACCGTTCCTATTGACAATTGTTAACCTTAAATTAGCTGGAAATAAGGTAGAGAGATTATCTAAAATCAGAATGTACTGATCGGGATTTTTTTTTGCGATGCTTTCATTTACAATATCGGCATAAGCTCCCAGTTTTTCTTCAATAGCTTCGGACTTAATTCTCTTTTCACGTGTTTGCTCAAACAAGAAAACACTTAGTGCAAATAATGCAAATGCAATGGAAATGTATAGAAAAAGACGTTGCTTGAAAGTAAGTTTCATAGTTTCATTAAGTCGAACTTATATCCGTAGCCTAAGCGATTGGAAATAATATTGCCATAATCTTCCAATTTCTTTCTTAACCGTGTAATATGTACATCAACTGTACGCTCTGTAACAAACACGTTATTGCCCCAAACACCTTCAATAATTTCCTGTCTTGAAAAAATACGGTTTGGGTTTTTGGCAAGTTTTTGCAAAATTTCAAACTCTGTTTTTGTTAAGTTAACAGGTTTTCCTTTGATAAATGCTTCTTTGTTTTTTGTATTTATTTCAAGGTCTTTAAATGCAAGTGTTTCTTTTTGTTCTGTTGAAGCAGTTTTGAATCTTTTCAGAATTGCTTTAATTCGAGCACTGACTTCTTTAATGGAGAAAGGTTTGGAAATGTAATCATCAGCACCTACAGAGAAGCCGGTCAGCATATCGTTTTCTGTATTCTTAGCAGTTAAAAAAATCACCGGGATTGTACTTCCATCAAGACGAATTTTTTCCAACATTTTATAACCCGACATGCCCTCCATCATCACATCCAGCAAAATTAATTGTGTTTGGTTGGTGAGTTTTATCAGAGCTTCTTCAGCAGAATAGGCAGTATCTACAATGTAACCTTCGCTTTTAAGGTTGAATTCAAGAATTTCACAAATACTTTTGTCGTCATCAACAATTAGAATATTCTCGTTCATTTATGAGGGGTAACTGTGGTCAAAGATAATTAATAGTTTATTTTAGAAGTTGTTACTTCCGGAATGTTTTAGTACTCTGGCGTCAACAAAAAACACAATTTCTTCTACAATGTTATTGTTATGGTCGCCTATTCGTTCTAATTTTCGAATCAAGAGTAATAGTTTCAACATACAAATCGTTTGAGCCGGATTGTTTTTAATATGAGTAGCTAATGTTTCAAATACATTATTATAAATTTCATCCACCTGATCATCTTTTGAAATAATTTTTTCGCTTACTTTAGTTTGTTCTGTTTCAAAGGCAACAAAACCATCTAATAGCATACCCAATAGAGTATCAAACATTTTTTCAATATTAAGTCGTTCTATCAAGTCCGGATCAAGAGTTTCACATTCTTTGTCGGTTATAAAGCGTGCAATGCCATCAGTAAAATCTCCAATACGTTCCAAACTACTGCTTATTTTGATGAGGGACAAAGCAAGCCTCAGGTCAATGGCAACAGGATTGTTTAAGGCAATAAAATTTTCACAAAGATTGTCAACCTTTAGCTCAAAAGTGTTTACATCATTTTCGTTCCGGATTATTTTTGTTGCCAATGCTATATCGTTATTCAGCATGGCTTTTTTGGCATTTTCAAGCTGTGAGATAACCAGCTTCCACATTAGTTTTACCTCATCTTTCAACAGTTGAATTTCCTTCTCAGTATGTTTCATTTTTTGAAATATTAAATATTTTATTTGACTTTTTTGGATTGTTGTTTATCCAAATCTTCCTGTAATGTAGTTTTGAGTTTCTGTTTTGTCAGGGGCTAAAAACATTTTTTTAGTTTCAGAATGTTCCACCAATTCACCATACATAAAAAACCCTGTTTTGTCACTTACTCTGGCTGCCTGTTGCATGTTATGAGTAACAATAATTATAGTGTAGCGTTGTTTTAATTCAAAAATAAGCTCTTCAATTTTAGCAGTAGAAATGGGATCCAGTGCTGATGCAGGTTCATCCATCAGAAGGATCGAGGGCGACACGGCTAATGCTCTGGCTATACAAAGCCTTTGTTGTTGCCCTCCAGAAAGTTCAAATGCCGACTTATGAAGTTTATCTTTCACTTCATTCCATAATGCAGCTGCAGTTAATGATTCTTTTACTTTTTCTTCTATCAGTTGTTTGTTGTTAATACCATTCACTCTAAGACCATAAGCAACATTTTCAAGAATTGATTTGGGAAAAGGATTTGGTTTTTGAAAAACCATGCCTACGTTTTTTCTCAGTAAATCAACCTGAACAGATTTATGATAAATATTTTCATTATTGATTAAACATTCTCCGGTTAGTTTTGCACCGTCTATTTCATCATTCATTCTGTTAAACAACCGAAGGAAAGTGGATTTGCCACAACCTGACGGTCCAATAAGTGCAGTAACCGAATTGTCTTCTATCTGCATGTTTATATCCTTCAATGCATGAAATGTATGGTAATAGAAGTTTACATTTTTAGCTTCAATCATTTTTTGTTTTTTTGAAATTGATTTTTAATAACTCCTGCAACTGTGTTCATCAGTAAAACAATGATGATTAATACTAATGCAGTTCCATAAGCAACAGGCCGCGATTTTTCTATATCTGTTCCGCTTGTAGCTAGTACATATAAATGGTATGGTAATGCCATCACTTGATCAAAGATGCTACTTGGTAATTTGGGGAGAAAGTAAGCAACCACAGTAAACAAAATGGGAGCAGTTTCTCCTGAAACTCTTCCAATGGAAAGCACTAAGCCTGTGATAATATTAGGAAAAGCTGTTGGCAGAATAATTCTTTTAATGGTTTGAATTTTATTGGCACCAAGCGCCATGCTTCCTGTACGATAGGTGTTGGGTACTGCTTTAAGGGCTTCTTCTGTGGTTCGAATTACCACAGGTAAAATGAGTAAACTCAGTGTCAGAGACCCGGCAATAATAGAATCTCCAAAAGCTAATGTGTTTACAAATAAAGTCATGCCAAACAATCCAAAAACAATAGAAGGAATGCTGGCCAGGTTATTGGTCATTATACGGATAAGTTTAGTTACCCAATTGTTTTTTGCATACTCAACAGTATAAATTGCAGACATTACTCCAAGTGGAAAAGCTATGATTATGCTGCCTAAAACAAGATAAAGCGTACCCACAATTGCCGGAAAAATTCCACCGGAAGTCATTCCTTCTTCCGGATATGAGAAGATGAAATCCCAACTCATCACGCTTATCCCGTTGAAGCAAATAAATCCTAAAATCCAAATAAGTACACCCAAGGTTATTATACCAAGAATGCGGAATATGGCAAAGGCAATCTGTTCTTTAGTTTTTTTTGAAATAATCATTCTTTAATAATTTTTCTCCCTGATATTTTTTCTGAAATTATGCTAATGATTAAAGTGATTAAGAACAGAACACAACCTAAAAGAAAGAGTGATTGATAATGTGTACCACCACCCGGGGCTTCACCTAACTCAGCTGCAATGGTTGCTGGTATTGTTCTAACAGATTCAAAAAGTGAGTGGGGCATCACAGCAGCATTTCCTGTTACCATTAACACTGCCATGGTTTCGCCAATAGCTCTGCCTATACCCAGAATAATAGCAGCCGAAATTCCGGATGATGCATAAGGAATAACAACTTTATAAATGGTTTGCCAACGGTTGGCGCCTAAGGCATAACTTGCATCACGCATTGCCTTTGGGGTGTTTCTTAAGGCGTCTTCTGAAATAGTGATGATGGTGGGCAGTGCCATTATGGCTAAAATTAAGCTACCTGTAAATGCTGTTTCTCCTAATGTTAGACCTCCAACTTTTTGTACTATTGGAGCCACTACTACTAAACCAAAAAATCCATACACTACAGAAGGAATTCCTGCTAATAATTCAATAGCAGGTTTCATAACTTTTCGCACTTTTTCACTTGCAATCTCTGATAGATAAATCGCTACTCCTACTCCAAAAGGAATGGCAATAATTATAGCTATAAAACTCACTAAAAGTGTTCCCACAATTAGTGGAAGAATTCCAAATAATGCTGAAGGTGTTGCTGTAGGCAGCCAGGTAGTACCCAAAAAGAAATCAGAAATGCTTATTATGTCTGTTTTCAATTCTTTTATGCCAGACATATTTTTGGGAACATATTTTAGAGGTAAAAACGCTATTATTGTTGAATCGGATTGAATAATTTCTCCCAGTTTTTGAGGTAATAATGAGTAGCCATCCCCCAATTCTTCATCAGAGTACATAGTAAAGATTTCATCAAATCTGAAAATTCGAATATCATCATTACTACCACCAACATCTTTCCAGTTTTCAATCTCTGAATCAAATATTTCTTTAATCTCAACAGCGGTAAGCCTGTTAACAGGATTTTGTGTATTAACTACTAATGTATATCCTTTCTCCACAGTTGAAGATTTAAATAACCCTAATCCCTCTTTAAAAAGAAAAATAATGATAAGCAGCACTGTTATTCCGGTAACAGCACTGCTCATTTTAAGTAAACTCTCAACAAATTTTTCTAACACTTTATTCATTGTGCAGTTTTCGAAAGTAAACTTACTTTATAGTAATATATCCCACTTTAGAAACTACATTCTGACCTTTAGGGGTTAGGATAAAATCAATAAATGATTTTCCTTCTGCGCTTAAGTTGGTGTAATAATAGTAAAGAGGTCTGACAATAGGGTAGCTTTTATTTTTTGCATTGGCTATTGTAGGTTCAATAAATGTTTTACCATTATTGTACGAAACATTAAGTGCTTTTACTTTGTCTGTAACGTAAGCAAACCCAACATATCCAATTGCACCTTTTGTTTGGCTTATTGACTGTATGATACCACCGGTTGCAGGCATACTTAATATGCCATTCATGTAGTTTTTGTTTTTTAACACACTTTCTTTAAAAAACTCGTAAGTGCCTGAAGAAGTTTCTCTCGAATAAGGTATTATCTTCATATCGTCACCTCCAACTTCTTTCCAGTTTGTAATCTTGCCCGTAAAAATCTTTTCTAATTGTTCACGTGTAAGTTGCGATACTTTGTTTGACGGATGAACAACAATACTCAATGCGTCATAAGCAATAATCACCTCCTTAACCGCTTTACCGGCTTCAGCGAGCTTTTGTTTCTCGTCAAATTTTATTTTGCGCGATGATTGTGCAATATCTGTTGTTCCGTTTAATAATGCTGTAATTCCCACACCACTACCTCCGCCAGTTACTGAGATTGAAGCAGATGGTTTCTCTTTTTTATATGCCTCTATTTCTTCCTGGGTTAGTGGCAAAACAGTATCAGACCCTTTGATTTTTTGTGCATAACTTCCGGATAGTGTAAGGATAATCACTATTGCCGTTAAAATTGATTTTTTCATTTTTATTCTATATTTTTTTGCAAAGAAAAACCTCCTATGTTGTGATGGGCTTACTTTGCTGTTACATTTCAATTACGATTAAAATTTATATTGGAGACGGCAGGTAAAAGCATTGTCTTTTTTGTCGGTTTCATAACCTTTAAGATTAATGCATTTTTCATTTTGAACTAATTCATAATAGCCGGTTAAACGGAAATTGGTATTGATTTTCCACTGTAATCCAAAGCCTGTGGTATTTAAAGCCACATCGCCAGCATCGGTATTGTTTTTTCCAATTTCATCACCTTTTGATTTTGTATTTGGGTCGTACCAGTCGTACTTAACAATAGCGGAAACCGGCAGTGTACCAAAATCCTGAACCAACATAACATAACCTCCATTAAATTGTCGCATGTAAACATCGTTGGTAGGTAAGGTTGCAGCATTTGGGCTTTTACTGTTTGATTTTGCTCCGGGCTGTGTTCCAAAAAGATATTCAGAAGTAATTTTAGTAAGTCCAATAGCACTATATGCTGTAAGATATAAATTAAATCCAACATATTCTCTCTTGGCAAATGAGCCTAAATTGTTTGCACTTGAATCAACAATAAACCCATTGCCTGAATTTTTATAAATATACTTTTTACCTTGATATACACCACCATTATAATAAGAAACTCCTGCACCCCATTTTATTATATCTTTAATTGAATTATTGATACTTAATTGTCCTATAAAATCTTTGTGGTTATCAATTTCAGATTTAATACCATTGCCAGCAAACAGACCTACATCTAACTTCAAGATATTCCAAGGCGAAGTTTTCGGAGCCTGAAGGGTTATTCTTGCACCTAAATCACGTTCTTCCGGAAACAAAGTTTGAAAGATGGTTGATCTTTCCGGTGATTCTCTTAAAGAGGATGAGTACGATATTTCATAGCCAAAAGGACGGTCAAAAACACCTACGCTTGCAGAAATAGAATTTAACCATGGGTCAGTAAGTTTTAAATAGGCGTCTTTTAGTCCAAGGCCTTTCTCCGTCAGGTCAAGCTGAAATACACCTGTGCCGATGCCTCGAGTGTATGCAAATTTTATTCTTCCCCTTCTGATTCCAACTCTGTTATAAGATTTCTCTTTATTCTCGTTGACAGAACCTACTTTGAGTGAGGCATCTTTTTCGCCATATTGAAACTGCGTTTGGATGTAGCCTGAAACAGAAAGATTTCTTACCTCTTTCAAGGCATCTTCAACTTCATAAATTTTTTGTTCTAAGTCGGATATTGACTTTTCCTGAACCTTTGCTGTGTCGTGTTGTGCAAACAGGGTTGTGCCTGTTAAAATGTACGCGACAGTTAATAATAATTTCTTCATTTTTATTCTTATTAAATTTTATGCAAAGAAATTGGTGATCTATTTCAACAACATCTCTTCCAAATTACATGTTGGTTAAGATTTGTTTTGTCAAAGATGACAATTTGATAAGTCTTTAATTTGCTAATGTACAAATCATTTAGGCCTGTGAGCCCAATTCAAATGTGGTTTATTATAAGTTTTCAAGTAGATGTACCTGCTAATGGTTTTATTTATCAAATTAAATGAAATTAACCTTTAAAATTGAGGTAATAGGTTTTAAAAATAAAGCAAAGATTTAAGGAAGGAATAATCTAAGTGTTTTTATGTTTTTTTAAAGGGTGTTTTTATTTTATGGAGTTTAAAATTTTAGAGAACAAGACTCCGTTGATTGAGATTGAAACAAAATCAGAAACAAAATATCAGGTAATCTTTAAGCACAGTTCGTGCTGCTCGATAATTGTATTTGCTGAAAAAGTGTTATTATTAGAATTATCTGTGGAATTGGGAGATGATTTTTATGTATATTATCTTGACTTACTTAATAACAGCATGCTTAGTAACACAATTGCCAAAAGATATGAAGTGTAGCATGAATCACCGCAAATTTTAATTCTTGACAGGGGGAAATTTATTTATCATGCTTAGCATGATGTAGTTTCACTAAAAAAGGTAATGGCTGCAATTGCAGCCATTACCTTTTACGTTCTCAGAAAACTTCAACGCTAATCAAGTGGTAAGCCAAAATGTGTCATGGTGGCTTCATAGTTTCTTAAATCAGGGTCGTGTCCACTTGGGTCACTCTTTGCAGGTATAATCAAAACTTTTATGTTGCTTAAAGAAATCAACCTGCCTGTGTAAGGTGTGTTGTCAAGGTTACGTATGGTGAGTGTAAAGCGGTGCCAGGAAAGTACTTGAATTGGTGTATCAGGGTCAACAGCTTGTGTTGATGAAGTTCTATAAGTTAGTTTGCCTTCTACGCCATAGTTTGGAATTACTCCGGGAACATATATCCAACGCTCATTAAACTTTACATACATAGCTTTGAAACTGGCATCGAATGTTCGTTGTGATACATCTCTTTTGTTGATGTCAACAAATGTTTCGGGTTTGTCTGCAGAAAGTTTTGCCGCGCCAAAAAGAAAAACTTTAACATATCCTTGGCCAGGTGCTGGCACCAATACAGTGCTGGAATTGATGAGGCGTTCGTCTGTTACACTTACATCAGTTGTTGCCGCTGTGGTGTTTTTGTTTTGTAGAGCCTGTGGGCTGGTGAGGTCGTCCTTACTGCAACCGATAATTACCGAGGTTGCTGCTACACTTAATACAATAATCAGCTTTTTCATCTTGACTAATTTTTAACTGTTAGACATTTTGTTGGTTAACGTATATTGATAGAGAGTTTTACCTCTCTTTGTTAATGCAACTTTTGTTATTTTATAAATCAGTGTAAAAATCAATTCATGCTGTTTGGTTTGATGATTTGTATTTGACTTTTTAACTTCCTTTGTATTTGTTGTTGTGAAATTGATAGTGTAAAGGTAAGTCCGCAAACTCCTGAAAGCAATACGTAAAACTTCGTATTTTTAAATTATTAATCTTAATAGCTGAAATTATTTCTTGTAGAAAAATTAATCCACCAGCTTATTCTCTAATGCAAAGCGAACCAATGATGCAATGTTGTTTAATTTTAGTTTATTGAGGATATTGTTTCTGTGTGTATCAACCGTTCTGGTTGAGATAGAAAGCACTTCACCAATTTTATCACTCGTTAATCCATCACAAACCAATTTAATAATTTCCTTTTCGCGTGCAGAAATCAGGCTATTGGAATAATCTAAATAGGCAATTGCATTCTTACGGATTTGATTAGGATTATCATTCTGAAAATAATGTTTAATTTGCTCACTTAAGAAAATTTCATTGTTGTAAATCTGTTTAAATGCTTTTATAAAATCATTATGATCATTGCCTTTTAATAAATAAGCATCGGCACCTGCTTTTAATGCCTGTGCAACCGTAAGCATATCTGCTTTCATACTTACAAAAACTATTTTTGTTTGTGTTCTGAATCTCTTAATCTCTGCACAGGTTTCTATTCCGTTTAACAACGGCATATTAACATCCATGATAATAATATTATAATCTGTATTCAATACTTTTCCAATAGCTGATTTTCCGTTATAAACTGTATCAATACTTTCTATCGACAACTCCTGCTTTAAAAGATAGGTGAGGCCTTCGGCAAAAAGTTTATGGTCATCAGCAATTAAAATTTTAAGATTACTTAGTTCCATCTTAAATAATTATGCTTTTTGCATTGAATGTTCATAGTCAATTTTAAATTCACATCGCATGCCAACACCGGGTTGTGTAATAAACTCTGTCTTGGCGCCTAATTCTTCTACACGCTGTAAGATATTATTCAGCCCCTTGCCACGACCGTTGCCTTTTATATCAAAGCCCAAGCCATTGTCTTCATAGATAAAATAAAATTTATCCCTATCTCCTAAAACAATGATGCTGATAATAGAAGCATGAGCATATTTTAAAGTGTTATTGATGAGCTCCTGAGTAATGCGGAACAGATGATATTCAACATCAAGATGTAATCTTTTTTCAACACCTTTGGTATAGAAGTTACAATGAATAGGCTGAAATTCCGAAATGGTGTTGAGTAATTTTTCTGTTGCCTTCTGAAAACCTTCATTTTGCAAAGTTGAATTTTCTAATTCGTTAGTAACCGACCGCAGCTTGTTAATTGACTCTTCAAGTAGTTGCATGGATTGATCTACCACCCTTTCATTTCCATCAACACGAGCCTTACTCATTAACATTCTGGCAAGTGATAGTTGTGCGCCAATATCATCGTGCAGTTCGCGCGATAGGTTATTTCTAAGTTTTAAAATATCTAACTGTAATTGTTGTTTTTCACTTTTTTCAGTAAGAAATTTTTTCTCTACAAATAGTTTTTCATTTTCTACCAACTGAGTTTTATAAGCCAATCCCAAAGTAAAAGTTGTGAGTTCGCCAATAACACATACCATCAATGGCAGATGAATGTCAAAAGGAATATCAAATCCTCTAAACTCAAGAAAGTTAAGAACAATGTCAAATATTGATCCTACTGCAATTAATGATGCCCCCGTCATGGCAAATCTGTCGAGTGGAATACTCTTCTTTAAAAAATTAATTATTATAAATAATCCGGCTGTGATTGTAATTATTGCAACAACGTTAAAAATCCTTTGCCAGACAACAATATCAAGAGAAAGCCAGATAAAGAACAGACTGAGAAGCGTATAAGCAATCAGAAAAAATTCGAGTTTTTTAACCATTGCATTAATATCGGGTCGCCTATGCTTTAAGTTCAGGAACTCTCGCATAAACCTGAAATAAAGAAGAATACAAAACAGCGGTACTGATAGTTTTATATACTCATAATTCTTCTCCGCAATTTCGGAAAAAGGATAAAAGTTTAAATACTTGTCATATTGGCTTAGTCCAAAAACGATAACAAAAGACAAGTATGCAATATAAAACAAATAATCCCTTCTGTGCTCGATAAGCCATTGCACAAATACATAAACAATCTGGAACGCAACTATAGAAACAAAGATGGTTAATCCATATAATTTACTTTCATGTGTGTAGAACAAAAAATCCATGCTTCTGAAGTTTTTGAGCCTGTTTAATTATTGTGGTTTTATTCTGACTAAACAATCATTTTCAGTTAAAAAACACTTGACTCAACAATGTTAACATTAATCAGGTATTTTACCATAGCTTTTTGTACCAATGGTATTTTGAGTATGTTAATGGAATTTTTTTGTCTTAATTCGGGCAGATTTTGTTAATACTTAGATGGTTCTATCCCCTGACAATCAATAGCCCTTAAGAATAATTAACAAAAATAAGATGTTGGAATAGCGATTTTTTATACTTTTGCCCATTCGTTCCCAAAATAGGAAGTACGTAGTGGAAAAGATGTCGAAATACAACCTGCATTATGCCGGTTTAAAAGAGGGGATACATGAGTTTGATTACTTGCTGAATCAGGACTTTTTCGACATGTTTGAACACCCTATTGTTCAGGGAGCACATGTTCTTATTCATCTTACCGTAAACAAGAGTGCCACCCTTGTGGTTCTGAATATTAAAGCTGCCGGTACAGTACATGTACAGTGCCATCGTTGCCTCGAAGAGTTCGAGATGTCATTGAATATAACCAAGACTATTATCGTTAAAACTTCAGGCGAAGACAAGGAAGTGGATGATGACAACATCATTTTAGCCGACAATGCCCACGATATTCATCTTGCACAGCATTTTTACGATTTAGTTTCATTAGCTATACCCATAAAGGTAACTCATCCTGACAATGGCTGCAATGAAGAAACCCTTCGTACACTTGAAAAGTATATGGTTAAGAATGAAAACACGAACGACCCACGATGGGATATTTTAAAGAATGTAAGTAACAATTGATATTAAATAATTAAACGTCATGCCAAATCCAAAACACAAACACTCCAAGTCGAGAAGAGATAAGCGCAGAACACACTACAAAGCAGAAGCTCCAACAATTGCCGTTTGCCCTACCACAGGTGAAACACATTTATATCATCGTGCCTACTGGCATGAGGGCAAAATGTACTACAAAGGCAAGGTGGTTTTAGAAAAAGCTGTTTAATCCCTTTATTCCTATATGATAAGGATAGGAGTTGATATTATGGGTGGAGATTATGCTCCGCTCGAAACTACCTTGGGTGCAATTGCTGCATTAAACGACCTTTCACCTCAGGAAGTACACCTGGTTTTAATAGGTGACGAGAAAAAAATAACGGAGATAATTGACGGACAGGGAGTCAACCCAAGGTTATTTACAATTGTAAATGCTACAGAGGTGATTGAGATGTCTGATAGTGCAACACGTGCTTTTTCTCAAAAACCCAACTCAGGTATGGCCATTGGTTTTGGTCTGCTAAAGCAAAAAAAGATTGATGCCTTTGCCAGTGCCGGAAATTCCGGTGCTATGTTGGTTGGCAGCATGTTCAGCGTTAAAGCTATTAACGGTATTCAGCGTCCCGCAATCTCAACTATCTTACCACAGGAAGACGGTTCAACAGGAATTTTACTCGATGTTGGCGCCAATGCCGACTGCAAGCCCGAAGTATTACAACAATTCGGATTGCTCGGGTCACTGCTTGCAGAACACGTTTATCATATTGCAGCACCTCGTGTGGCATTGATGAATATTGGTGAAGAGGAAGAAAAAGGAAATCTGCTTTCGCAGCAGGCACATCAGTTGCTTAAAAACACTAAGGAAATAAATTTTATCGGTAATGTTGAAGGGCGCGACTTGTTCAACAACAAAGCTGATGTCATTATATGCGATGGTTTTACGGGTAATGTAATGCTTAAAGAAGCCGAATCACTTTATACACTACTAAAAAAACGTGGTATTAAAGATGAATACTTCGACCGCTTTGATTATGAAAATTATGGTGGCACTCCGGTGCTTGGTGTAAATGGAAATGTCATTATTGCACATGGTATTTCAAAATCAAAAGCCATAAAAAACATGATATTGCTTGCCAAAGAAGTTACCGAAGCACACCTTGCAGAAAAAATCGCAACTTTTTTTCAAAATAACGTAGTTAATCAAACACTATAATTTTTTTGATGGAAAAAATCAGAGCTGCCATCACCGCTGTTAATGCCTGGGTACCGGACTATGTTCTCACAAACAAAGAACTGGAAACTATGGTTGAAACCAACGATGAGTGGATTCAAACAAGAACAGGAATTAAAGAACGCAGAATATTAAAAGATGCCGGTGAAGGTACATCCAAAATTGGTGTTGAATCGGTAAACGGACTATTAAAGAAGCGTGGCATACAGGCAGAAGAAATTGACTTACTGATTTGTGCCACTACTACTCCTGATTTGGTTTTCCCTGCCACTGCAAATATTATTTGTGATAAAGTAGGAGCTAAAAATGCTTTTGGCTATGATATTCAGGCAGCCTGTTCAGGATTTTTATTTGCATTGACCACAGCTGCCAAGTTTGTTGAAAGTGGACAATATAAGAAAGTTGTTGTGGTAGGTGCCGATAAAATGTCGGCAATCATTGATTATAGCGATCGTGCCACATGTATCATTTTTGGTGATGGTGGTGGTGCTGTTTTATTAGAACCGGATACCAACGGTTACGGAATTTACGATGCTGTTTTAAAAAGCGATGGCAGCGGACGACATTTTCTGCATCAGAAGGCTGGTGGCAGTGTTAAACCGCCAACGCATGCAACAATTGATGCAAAAGAACATTTTGTCTATCAGGAAGGGCAAACCGTATTTAAGTTTGCTGTTAAAGGTATGGCTGATGTAAGTGCAGAAATTATGGAACGCAACAACTTGAGTGCTGATGATATTGCATGGCTTGTTCCACATCAGGCAAACAAAAGAATTATTGATGCTACTGCCAATCGCATGGGCATTGGCATGGAAAAAGTGATGCTCAACATTCAGAAATACGGTAATACAACCAATGGTACTTTACCACTCTGTTTATGGGAATGGGAAAAACAATTGCATAAGGGCGATAACCTGATTCTTGCAGCTTTTGGTGGTGGTTTCACATGGGGGGCTGTTTATCTTAAATGGGCTTATAACAGTTAAGGAACAATAAGCTTAATCAAACATTTAATTTTATCGTTTTGCGTGTTGGCTGGTGCGACTTGGCAAACCGCTTGGGTTCACGAACACCATTTTATAAAAAAAATAGTGAGAGCTCCGTAGGAGCGATATCATAATAGCTCCGTAGGAGCGGTATTACTCAATCCATTCAAACAAATATTTTTCATCATAACCTACGTCAAATTTTTGTAACAGTTCTAAATACTCGTCTCTAAATGTTTTCTTTTTGTGATGTTGTTCTTGATTGTTGATGTATGCAATAACGGTATCTAATTGAGACTGGGCATAAGAAAATGCACCAAAGCCTTCTTGCCATTGAAATTTTTCTTTTACTAATCCTTTTTCATTTATCCATTTTGATGAACTGGCTTTAATGTCTCTAACCAAATCTGATAATGCAATATTGGGTTTTATACTTACAAGGATATGTATGTGATCTGCAACGCCTCCTATAGCATAAACTTTTTGTTCTTTTCCATTTACAATGCCACAAATGTATTTATGCAATTCTTCTTTCCAGTCTTTTTGAATCAGGTTTAGTCGTCCTTTTACTGAAAATACAATGTGTAAATATATTTGGGTGTATGTGTTTGCCATTATTTTTATTTCGCCCCGATGGGGCTATTAGGATTTCGCTCCTACGGAGCTTCTTGTTTCGGGTTGTTTCGTTTTTTTATTAGGATTTCGCCCCGATGGGGCTTGGCTATTGTGCTTGTTGGTTTATTAATATATTGCTCCTACGGAGCTGTTTTTTTATCTATATTTTTCATTTCTTCTTTCGAAAGCTCCGTAGGAGCGATATTGTAATAGAATGCAATCATAATAAAATGTAATCATAGTAGCAATAATTATAGCTCCGTAGGAGCGATATCTTAATAGCTCCGTAGGAGCGGCATCTTAATCGGTAAGGTAGTTTGCTACCACAATGTGAAAATATGTCTGGGTGTATGTGCTTGCTATTAAATTTTTTCTAAGTCATCATATAATATGAGATTGCTGTAGTTTCTGTTATTTAGCAATGACCCATGAAAAACACCACAGATACAGTAAATACCTTTGCTAGTAAGGTTCAATATCATTAATATTTTCAGACTCTATTTTAAAGTGCTTGGCTAAACTTTTGCCCTCTTCATTTTGTTGCTCCAATGTCCAGTAATCTGTTGCTGTTGTTTCAAGCCAAATCTTGCCTGATTTACGAAAAACCTGTGCATATAACCGACACTGATTCTTCAGTAACATTTCAAAATCGCTAATACTAAAATTGTCATTAAAGTTTATGATATGTGTTTTTCCTCGTCCTATCAATCCATGAAACAACCTATTTGATGTAATCATTTCCCTTTTATGACTACCCTGTTTTGCTATATGTGCTTTTTCAAAAAATTCAATTTTAAGAAACGGATAAATCCTGTTGAATTTTTTTTGAAAATCTAAAATAGTATCCTCTGCCTGAATAGTCAACCTATGCTTCATATCTTAAATTGAATCGTAACAACTTCTCTGTTATATTTAAAAATATTGTTTTACTAAAAGTATTTTGCAGCAATATGTTTAGTGTACCAACTCGTTAATTAACAATAATGGAATTTTTACTTGCTGCGAAATGTTGCCCGAGTTAAGTCTGGTAAACCACTGCTCGAAAATGTTATGGCGATGTGGAAACATACACAACCAATCAGCATCATTATCACTTACAAACTGCAAAATACCCTCATGTATGTCATGATGTACAGGGAAAAATAATTTTACATCATTACCGGCCATTTCAGAAAAATCATCTCTTCTAAGTTTATCTTTCTCCGTTTCATCCTGCACAACATTAAACAGAAGTATTTCTGATTTTAATGTAGCAATCATTTCTGCGACATGAAACACTTTATTTTTATTGTCCCCTGTTTTTCTATCGCAGGCAATTGCTATTTTTTTAAGTTTTCTGAAACTACATCCTTCGGGAATAAGCAATAACGGGCAAGATACAAGATTAATAATTGCTGTTGCAGTACTTCCAAACAGCCTGTCGGCTAACGTTGTTTTACCACGTTGTCCCATTACAAGCAAATCTGCATTTGTATCATGAACAACATTCAGAATACCATCAACAGTAAAATTAAAATCGGTTATAGTGTGAATCATACCCTCATAACCTGTCTTATGCCTTACACGGGTAATTAATTCTTCCAATCTTAATTTAATATTCTTTTCTTCTTCCTCAGACGAAACTGAAATATAGGGCATGTCGGTTACAGGAACCGGTATATGAAAAACGTGAAGCAAATACAAAGATGCCTTCAACTCTTTACATAGCGACAAAGAATATATCAAAGCATTTTCAGAACATTCCGAGAAGTCAGTAGTAACAACAATCTTTTCCATACTTATTTTTCTTCGATATACCTATTAAGCAAAAACCGGTTGCCGAAGCAAACCGGTTTTGCAACCCTAACACTAAATCAAATATTTTTATTTTAACCCGGAAGCGTATTTTCAAACCGGAATTTTATTGCTTTCCTTTTAATTAACGATGTAAAAGTATTTCCTTCATTATAATCTAAAAATGACTTTAAGCAACCCATAAAGCGACTTTTGTCATAAATTTAAAGTCATGTGAACAAAATCTGTTTTTATCTACCCCTTATTATATTACCAATACACTTCTGTTCAGACTATACCGACTCCACATACTGTGGCTGAAATGCACTTACTGCATCAAACCCTCCTGAAATATTTACCACCTGATTTATCCCATTACGTTTAAGAATTGATGCTGCCATCATACTATGATACCCACCTTTGCACACTAATAAATATTTAGTGTCTGAGTTAAATTCATTCAGACGGTGAGGTAACTCATCTAATGGAATACTCAGACTTCTTTTTATATGCCGTTCCTTAAAGTTCTGATGGCTTCTTAAATCCACCAAAATGTATCCTTCATTTTCAAACAAAAAATAAAAATCTTCTGCATCAATATTTTCAACACTGTCCACCGGCTCTCCTATATCTTTCCATGCATTTATTCCTCCTTGTAAAATACCTCTCACATTTTCTATTCCTATCTGTGCTAAAGCACCTATGGCTTCTTTTTCTCTACCATTGTCACAGACTAATAAAACCGGATGGTCAGGATCGAGTAAAATACCTGCCCATGTTGCAAACGAGCCATCAAGACCAATGTTTACAGAACCTTTAATAAAGGCTTTCGAAAACTCTAATTCATTTCTTGTGTCCACTATCAACGCACGTTGTGTTTCTGCTTTGAAATTTACCGGTGATAGAAAATTCAGATTGTTACGAAACACCTCTTTCATAGGTCGGCAACCCATAATATTAATACTCATGACCTTAAAAAAATATTCCGGTGGCACACTCAGACCTGAAGTTATTTCATTGGTAAATTTTTCGAGTGAAATATCTTTTAAAGCATAGTTTCTCTTCTTTTGTTCGCCAATGGTAGTGAACTTTTCTTTACCCGGATTTTTTCCACAGAACGAACCGGCACCATGTCCGGGATAAACTACAAGCTCATCAGGCAATGATTTAATAATATCGTTAATAGAGTGATATAAATACGCTGACAATTCAACTGCATTTTTATTACCGCTCATTAAATCAGGACGACCAACATCACCAACAAACAATGTATCACCTGTAAAAATTGCAATTGGCTGTCCAATGCTATTATTCAATAAATAACAAACCGACTCCATGGTATGTCCCGGTGTATGCAAAACTTTAATACTGCATCCTTCAAGATTAAATCCTTCATTATGTCTTGCACTGTATGAGGGATAAGCCACTCGCACCTGAGGTCCATAAACTATTGTTGCTCCCGTTTTATCGGCAAGTTCTAAATGACCTGAAACAAAATCGGCATGTATGTGCGTTTCAAAAATATATTTTAAAGTAAGTTCTTTATCTTTTAAATATGACAAATAATGTTCTATGTCTCTGACCGGGTCAATAATAACCGCTTCCTTTCCGCTTGAAATAATATAGCTGAATTGTGAATGACCCTGATTATAAAATTGCTTAATTTGCATAGTGACTTGAATGTGGCAAATGTTTTATTTCGAGACAACAACTGAAATGACTTTAGTCATTCTTACCAAGAATTAATATCAACACCTACATTCTTTATCAATTGTAATATTGTCAGGCAAATTAGGTTGGAGGCTATGAGCAATACAGATACTGTAAATAAAGTGAAATGCTATCATTGTGGTGATGACTGTGATGAACAGGTTATCACAAGCGATGAGCATACTTTTTGTTGTACCGGCTGTAAGTTGGTTTATGAAATTCTGCGTGAAAATAATTTGTGTAACTATTACAACCTGAACAACAATCCGGGCATTAAACAGTCTGATATTCTTCAAAAGCGATTAGCCTTTTTAGATGACCCTGCTATTGAAAATCAATTGATAAGTTTCAGAGATAAAAATGAAACCATCATCACCTTTTACATTCCGGCTATGCATTGCAGCAGTTGCATCTGGCTGCTCGAAAATTTTCAGAAGGTGGATGAAGGAGTACTTTCTTCAAGAGTTGATTTTGTTCGAAAAGAGTTGCGTTTGGTTTACAATCATCATAAAACTTCACTCCGAAAAATAGCAGAAAAACTCTCACAAACAGGCTATGAACCGGCACTGCAACTTGATGCTATTGAAAAGAAAAAAACAAAAAAAGCCAACAGAAGTCGTATTATCAGAATTGGTGTTGCCGGTTTTTGCTCAGGAAATATTATGATGCTCAGTTTTCCTGAATACTTTTCTTCCGGAAATAATATTGATGCTTCATTACAAACTCTATTCAGTTATCTGATTTTAATACTTGCATTGCCTGTGTTTTTTTACAGTGCAAACGAGTTCTTTATTAAATCGTGGCAAGCACTTAAACAAAAATCCTCTTCAATAGATTTACCTATTGCCATAGGTATAACAGTAATTTTTTTACGGAGTGCTTATGAAATAATTACACAAACAGGTTCAGGATTTTTTGACAGCGGCAGTGGACTTGTTTTCTTTATGCTTATTGGTCGCTGGTTTCAGGATTTTACTTTTGATAGTTTAGCTTTCGACAGAGATTTTAAATCGTACTTTCCCATAGCAGTTACTTCTATAAAAAATGGCCACGAAAAAGAAGTACAGATTAATGATTTGAAAGTTAATGACAGAATCCTTATCAGAAACAATGAAATTATTCCGGCAGATTGTATTTTACTTAAAGGCAATGCTTCGGTAGATTATCATTTTGTAACCGGTGAGTCGCTACCCGTTTCACATGCAGCCGGTGAATATATTTATGCTGGCGGTAAACAGGCTGGTGCCATGATTGAACTTCAGGTGATGAAAGAAGTTTCGCAAAGCTACTTAGTACAATTGTGGAATAGCAACTGGAATAAACAAGATATAAGCAGGTTTGAAAAGTTAGTGAATGCCATCAGCCGTTGGTTTATTGTAGTAACTTTTTCTATTTCTACAGCTGCTGCTATCTATTGGTGGAATACAGATGTTCATAAAGCCATTAATGCATTTACAGCAGTGCTTGTAATTGCCTGCCCCTGTGCATTGGCTTTATCTGCACCTTTTACTTATGGAAACATCCTACGCATTTTGGGTAGAAATAAAATCTACATGCGCAACTATCGTGTACTCGAAAAAATTGCTGATGCTGACACTATAGTTTTTGATAAGACAGGAACATTAACCAAGAACAATGTTTCTGAAATAAGTTATCATGGACATCCGCTGGATGATGTGGACAAAACAATGCTATTATCGCTATTCAGACAATCATCACATCCGTTAAGCAAATTACTGCAACAACATTTGCAAGCCAATAAATTTTATCCATGCAACAACTTTGTAGAGGTTGCCGGTAAAGGCGTTAGTGCAGTAATAAATAATAAAAACATTAAAGCCGGAACAGTCGACTGGGCAGAAGTAAATAATGAAAATGAGGAAAATGCAACAGCAGTTTTTATCAATATTGACAACTTTAAAAAGGGTAAATTTCTTTTCAGTAATATTTATCGTGATGGGTTGAACACCATATCTCATAAACTGAATCACAACCATAGTTTAGTGGTACTTACAGGTGATAACGAAAGTGAAAGAAATAACCTGACCAGCTTATTGGGTAATGCCGAATTAAGATTTAATCAAAAACCTGAAGATAAAAGAAACTACATTATTGATTTAATAAACAGTAAGAAAAATGTGCTAATGATTGGTGATGGTTTGAATGATGCAGGTGCTCTGCTTGCAGCAAATACCGGAATTTCCGTTACCGACAACACCAATAACTTTACTCCTGCAAGCGACACTATTATGGATGCTACTGCATTACGTCAACTACCGGAACTGATTAATTTATCGAAATCAGCAGTAACGATAATTATCATCAGCTTTATTATTTCTTTACTCTATAATTTTGTTGGATTAGCCTTTGCTGTCAGCGGTACACTTTCGCCATTGTTTGCAGCTATATTAATGCCTATTAGCACTATCAGTCTTGTACTCTTTACTGTTGGTGCAAGTACAATAAAAGCACGGCTGTCAGGATTTTAAATCTTAGATTTTTTCCAGTTAAAGTGAACCTCTGTACCGCACTTTACAGTTGGAGAAAACCACACAGTTCCACCATATTCTTCAACCACCTTCTTCACAATGCTAAGACCTACACCTGATGAGGGTACTACCGATGCTGGAAGTGTTTGAAAAAGTTCGAAAATAATTTTTTGATGTTGTGGTTTTATTCCGGGGCCGTTATCAGCAACAACAAATTCATAAGAATCATTTTTCTCTGAAACAGAAATGTCAATAGTGCTTTTATCGGAAGGATTAAAAAACATGGCATTTTGAATCAGCTCTTTCAGCACAAGTTGCAATGCTGTCCTGTCTGTTTGCATCTCTAAAACTGAAGAATCAATATTCAGTGATACTTTTCTATCACCCTGCAGCTCAGCTACAATTTGTCTGATCATTTTTTCAGGTGAAATCATATCCTGATGATGTTTTGTGTTGCCAGAACGTGCATAACGTAACAAGCCATCAAGAAGTAATTTCATCTTCGCTACTCTGTTTCTAAGCAGCCCAATGTTTTCTTTACTCTCATCAGAAATCTGTGATTGCAAATCTTCTTCAAGCCACTGCACAAGATTCTCAATGGCACGCAATGGTGCATTTAAGTCATGCGAGAGGATGTAAAGAAATTTATCAAGATGATCGTTCAGCCTTTTCAGTTTTTCCTCCTGCTCTCTGTACTTCAGTTTATAGCGGCAACCGAATTCAAAAATTGAAACTATTTTCTGTGTCTCTTCAATATCTAATGGCTTTGGAATAAAATCAAACGACCCGGTTTCAAACTCCTCGAGCGAGGGACGTTCGCTCTTGGCAATGGCAGAAACAAAAATGATGGGTATATGCTTTGTCTTGGGATTAGCGCGAAGCAATTGTGCCACCTCAACGCCATCCATGTCAGGCATCTGAATGTCTAACAATATCAAATCAATAGGTTCTTCCATTAGTAATTTTAAAGCCTCATTTCCTGAAAAAGCTTTTATAAGTATTCTGCTTTCATCTTCAAGAATGCCTTCGAGGGTTAATAAGTTGGCCGGAATATCATCAACTAATAGAATTTTTAATGGTGCTTTGTCTGTGGCTTGTATGCTACGACCCGACAGCTCTGATGTGTTGATTATCATTTTTTAGACTTAATATTGCCGTGTTTTACGCTGGCTGAATAAAAAGGTTGCTATTACATTACTTTTAGGCATTTAAATGAACTTCTGTATGGAATTACTTACACCGCAAAATTTTAAAGATTATGAACTGCTCGATAGCGGAAATTTCGAAAAGTTAGAGCGTTTTGGTCAGTACATTACCATCAGACCCGAGCCACAGGCCGTGTGGAACAGACAAAAAAAAGAGGCTGATTGGCTTAAAGAAGCACATGTAAAGTTTGTAGCAAAAAACAGCTCGTCAGGTACATGGAAAAAACTTAAAGAGATTCCCGACCGATGGCATATTGCCTATGCATTGCCTGATGCAAAACAAATTCGACTTAGGCTGGCATTAACATCATTTAAACATGTAGGCGTTTTTCCTGAACAGGCAGTAAACTGGGATTTTATTTATCATTCTGTCAAAAAATTAGATGTGGTGCAACCAAAAGTACTCAACCTCTTTGCCTATACCGGTGCAGCAACTCTTGCTGCTAAAGCTGCCGGTGCCGACATCATTCATCTTGACTCAATAAAACAGGTTATTACTTGGGCAAAAGAAAATATGACACTGAGTGGGTTGGATAACATTCGCTGGTTGGTTGAAGATGCCATGACATTTGTAAAACGAGAAGTAAAACGCGGGAAAAAATATCAGGGAATTATTTTAGATCCTCCTGCCTACGGTCATGGGCCAAATGGCGAAAACTGGAAATTAGAAGATGAGATAAATGAAATGCTTGCCAACGTTAGGTTGCTGCTTGAAGAAAATCACTTTCTTGTCCTCAACACCTATTCACTTGGTTTTTCATCAATAATTTTAGATAACCTTCTTGACGAACATTTTAGTAAAAACATCAAACGACAGACGGGAGAAATTTTTCTGCAAAGCACTGCAGGAGCAAGACTTCCATTAGGTGTCTTTGCAAGGCATTGCACGGTATAATTTTTTTACAGCGCTGCGTTATCAATCAGTCTTACATCATTCGCAAAAACAGCAACAAAAATTCGTGCCGACTGTGTGTCTGACCATTGTTGTAAAGGCTGTAGATTTACTGCATCAGCAATTTCAATATATTCAACTTTAAAAGGAGCTACTTCTTCAATCATACTTCTCACCTTTGAACAAACTTCGTAAACGGGCAGTACGTTTTTCAGTTGTCGGGCATGTTGCATAGCCTTGTAAATTATAGATGCATTATGACGTACGGTTTTGTTTAATCTGACATTGCGCGAGCTCATGGCAAGACCATTGGGCTCACGAAGTGTAGGGCAGCCTGTTACAATAATATTAGGATGTAATGCTTTAGCCATTTTTCTGATAACGGCAAGTTGCTGAAAATCTTTCTCTCCAAAATAAGCAACATCAGGTTTAACCCATGAAAATAGCTTATGAACAATAGTTATTACTCCGGCAAAATGTCCAGGACGGAATTTACCTTCCATAATGTTTGCAAGATTGCCCAAATCAAACTGCAAGGGTTGTTCATCTCCTGAATAAACTTCTGATGTTTCCGGTGCAAACAAAGCATTACAGCCTGCCGATTCAAGCATCTGCATATCGCTGTCTAACGCACGTGGATATTTTTTTAAATCATCAGGATTATTAAACTGCAATGGATTTACAAAAATGCTGGCAATAGTAAAATCGTTTTCAAGCAGCGATTGTTTAATTAATGAAATATGCCCTTCGTGCAATGCCCCCATTGTTGGTACAAAACCAATGTTGATATGCTCGTGTTTCTTGCTGCTAACAATTTGAGATAGTGAGTGTATGTCCTTAATTAATTTCATAACAAAAAGCGAAGGCAATGATAAGTAAATTTAACTGTAGCTGAATTGTCGGGTAAATTATATCTGTAACTATTTTTTATAATGACTTTCTTTGCCAAATCAAATGAATATTTCAAACAAACTTATTTTATGGTATGAACGCAACAAGCGCGAGTTACCTTTTCGCAGCACAAAGGATGCTTATAGAATATGGTTGAGCGAAGTTATTCTTCAACAGACAAGAGTAGAACAGGGATTGCCTTATTACTATCGGTTTTTGGAATCATTTCCTACAGTGAAACATCTTGCCAAAGCATCAGAAACCGAAGTACTCAAGTTGTGGCAGGGATTAGGATATTATTCAAGAGGACGAAATCTTTTGGCCACAGCACAACATATTACCAAAATACTTCACAATAAATTTCCTTCAAATTATCTTGAGCTTAAAAAACTAAAAGGTGTAGGCGATTACACTGCAGCAGCAATTGCTTCAATGGCATTTAATGAGCCTGTCTTTACTGTTGATGGTAATGTGACTCGTGTATTGTCACGATTGTTTGCAGAAAAAACCACCCCTAACAGTTCCGTGGGGAAAAAAGTTTTTCAGCAATTAGCAGAGAACATAGGCAATAAAAAATTTCCGGGCTTACACAATCAGGCAATGATGGAACTTGGTGCTTTGGTTTGTACACCACGAAATCCTAAGTGTGAAATCTGTCCTTTGCAAAGTCATTGTTTGGCATATCAACAAAAGCAACAACTTAATTTTCCGGTAAAAAGTAAAAAGATTAAAATCAAAGAGCGACACTTTTGTTTTATCATACTTCTTTACAGAAACAAATTTTATATCAGGCAACGTAATGGAAACGACATCTGGAAAAACCTCTATGAATTTCCATTGCTCGAAACCCAAACAAAAATATCATCAGCCTCTATCAGCAAATTTGCAAAAAACTATGGTGTTACAAAATATGAATCAGGAAGAACACATATTCATAAACTGACACATCAACATATTCATGCATCATACATTGTTGCACATTTAAGCAAACCTATATCACCAAAAAAATTTCCTGAGTTAAAAGCAGTTGATGCCGAAGATTTTAAAAACAATTTTCCACATCCAAGGCTGATCGAAAAAATACTTTCAGAAAATAATTACTTTGATCTGCTATAATTATTCAAAAGCTATGTAATCTGTTGGGTCAACAGGCGCACCATTGTACCAAAGTTCAAAATGCAAATGCGGTCCGTTACTCAATTCGCCTGAGTTACCCACAATAGCTATAACTTCTCCGGCTTTCACCACATTACCCACTTTTTTAAGCAGTGCAGAATTATGTTTATAAACAGAAAACATGTTGTTGCTGTGTTGTATGGCTATGACATAACCTGCCTGCGAAGTCCATTCTGCAATTACCACTGTTCCGTCCATAGCACTTTTTATAACAGCATCAGGGCCTGCAACTACGTCAACCCCAAAGTGTTTTTCTGTTGGATTAAACCGTGTAGTTATGGCTCCTTTTAATGGAGCAAAAAAGTAAAAGTTGGCAATAGAGCCTTTGGTGGTTCCAGCGTTCAACGTTAAATTGTAATCCTGTGGCGACTCTATCTGACTTCGCAGCAAAGAATCCTCTTCGGAATGAAGTAGTTGCTTTATGGTATCATAAAGTTGTGGTACAGAAACCGTGTCAAGCGAAACGGTTTTCTGTGATTGACCGGTAATAAGATTTTGCAGATTCTGAATGTATAAATCCTGCGCTGACACCTGCTTTTGTAAAGAATCGGTACGGATAAGACTTTCAATGGCTGCCCGCTTTACTTTTACGTCTGTATATCCGGGAATATATTCACGCAGCGGTGTAAAAGCAATAATATAGGTTGTGGCTGTAATGAGGGTAATGATGGCAATGCCCACCACCACCACCACATTGATGGGAGAGAGCAGCAAAGATGCTTTTTCTTCCAAAGTTTCGTCATTCATAATAACTAACCGGAACTTGTTGCGGAGTTTAGTGCTCAGTTTGACTTTTTCTTTGCCTGATGCCTTGGCCATGCGTTGTTTAAACAAAAAAGTATTGTTATGTTTGCCTTCTTAATCGGGCAAATATCGTAATAATTAAACGAGCAATAATTTTCGCTGGAAAAAGTTAATATTTATCGCAATAACTATATTGTTTTGAAATCATCCAATCACTTAAAATATTTTATCACCCTTACGCTGTTTCTATCAGCATGTTCTACACAAAAGAACACTGTCGTTAACAGGGCATATCATAATCTTACGGCACACTACAACGGCTATTTTAATGCCCGCGAAAGAGTGAAAGAAGGCACAAAAACTTTAGCTTCATTGCATGTAGATCATTACGACCGGGTGCTTGATGTTTTTAAATATGCTACTGACGACAAAGCCAAAACCATTTATCCTGACATGGATGAAGCCATAAAAAAAAGCTCCATAGTCATTCAACGACACTCGATGTTTATCAATGGCAAGGAACGTTGCCGTTGGATACCTGACAACTACATGGTAATAGGCAAAGCACAATTTCTTAAACATGATTTCTGGACTGCATTAGAAACCTTTCAATATGTTGCCTCTACCTATAAAGATAATCCAAAAAGATTTGATGGTTTAATTTGGCAGATGCAAACGCAAATGCAATTGGGCAAAATGGCCGATGCTGAATATATGCTCGACTATTTAAAAAATGAAAAGCAATTATCTTCAAAGTACAAACCCCTCTTTGCTGCTGTTGCTGCAGATTTTTATCTGAAAAAAGAAAATTATCCTAAAGCTATTGAGCAATTAAACAAGGCTGCAGAATTGGCTACTAAGCGAGCTGACAAAATCCGTTACAATTATATACTTGCACAGATATATCAGAAAGTTGATTCGAACGAGAAAGCTTTTGCAATTTATCGCAAAGTAATCAAGATGAATCCTGAGTATGAAATGGCATTTAATGCAAAAATCAACAGAGCGCGTTCTTTTGATGTAAACAGTGCAGATGCGCAACAAGTAAAAGATGAGTTGAACAAGATGCTGAAGGATGAAAAAAACAAAGATTATCTTGATCAGATTTACTATGCGCTGAGCGGAATTTCTATGCGCGAGAAAGATACTACAGAGGCATTTCAATTTTTAAAGAAGTCCGTTGCATCGAGCACAAACAACGCTAATCAGAAAGGTATTTCATACTTGGAAATGGGCGAAATAAGTTTCCGCAAACTTGACTTCCGTGCCGCACAGTTATATTACGACAGTGCTGCTACCAACATTACTTCTGACTATCCGGATTATGCATTGATTCAGAATAAGAAAAACAATCTTTCACGATTGATAAAAAACCTGAATATAATTTCACATGAAGACAGTCTGCTCACCTTGGGAGCGCTTTCAGAAACAGAGCAATATTCTCGCATAGATGATATCATTGCTGCTGAAGAAGCTGAGTCACTACGTAAAAAACAGGAAGAGGAAGCAGCCAAAGCTAAAGAGCAGGAAGAGCAATCCAACATGCAGTTCAGCCAGTTTCAAAATCAACCGGGAAAAGATGGTATGCCCGGTAACTCAACCGGTAGCTCATGGTATTTTTATAATCAGAGTGCCATTAGTTTTGGGTTTTCGGAGTTTGCTAAAAAATGGGGTAACAGAAAACTCGAAGACAACTGGCGCAGAAGCAGCAAAGAATCCATTGCAACTTTTGGCAGTGAAGAAGAAGCCGAAGCGCAAGCTCGTGCCGACAGTTTAGAGCAGGCACAGAAAGCATTAAACGACAGCATAAGACAGTTGAACAGCGAGGCTCGCAGAAAAGCTTACTTTAACAACATCCCAAAAACTACGCAACAAAAAGAAGAAAGCAATGCTAAAATATTAGAAGCATACTACAATGCAGGAATCATTTATAAAGAGGCTTTAGGTCAGCCAAAGCCTGCTGCTGACGATATGGAAGAGATGATGAAAAGATATCCGAATAATAAATATGAGCTACCTGCTTATTACAATCTGTATCGTTGTTATCTGGCATTATTTGATGAACCCAAAGCCGAGTATTATAAAAAAATTATTCTGAATGACTATGGCGATTCGGAATATGCACGCATCATAACCAACCCCAACTATTTTAAAGATGCCCAGCGCAAGACAGCCATAATGCAGGTGTTTTACGAAAATACATACAAGGCTTTTCTCAATCGTCAATATACAGATGTTATAGAGCGTAAATCTGCAGCAGACTCATTGTTTCCCGGAGGTACATTAGCACCAAAGTTTGCCTACCTACAGGCACTTTCTATCGGATATACACAACCTCGCCCGCAGTTTGAAGCTTCGCTTAAAAAAATAGTTGCTGCATACCCAAGAGATTCTGTCAGCATATTGGCAAAAGCTATTCTCGATAAAATGAATAACGTAGCTCCAATAGATACTACCATCAGCGAATCGGCAACATCACAAACTGCTGAAGGTAATAAGATGCTGAATTCTATCTATGAGTTTATGCCTGACAAACCGCACAATGTGCTGATTATTTTTTCTGCTGAGTTACCTTATGGCACAACCTTAAAAGAAAAAATAAATAAGTTTAATCAGCGCAATTACAAAGAGAAAAGCCTGAATGTGACTGAGTTAAGAGTTGATGATAAAAATTATGTGATGGTGCGTTCATTCCCCGACCACACGCAAAGCAAAGAATATATACAAGGGTTAGACTCTGACCAAACGGTTTTTGAGGGTATGGATAAAAGTGCTTTTACACTTTTCCCTATTACAGAAAAAAATTTCAACAAGTTCATTACAGATAAAGACTTGAGCAAATACCTTGATTTCTACCGTGTTAATTATCCATAATTTTTGCATTTGTTAATAACTTTTATTTTTATCTTTGCTGCAATACTTAATTAAAGGTTATTACTATGTTTGAAAATTTGAAGAACAAAACCACCACCGTTAAATCCGGTGAAACTACATCAGGCTCAATTAACTTAATTGCTGCCGGAACTTCAATAGAAGGTGAAATTAAGTCGAATGGTGACTTGCGTATTGACGGACACATTGTAGGCTCAGTATTTTCAAAAGCTAAAGTGGTTGTTGGCACAACAGGAGTAGTGGATGGCGACATCGTTTGCCAGAATGCAGATGTTTCAGGAACAGTAAAAGGAACTTCTACCGTTACTGAAATGTTATTTCTAAAGGCAACTGCAAAAATCAATGGCGACATTAACACCGGTAAATTAGTAGTTGAAGTTGGGGCAAGTTTTACAGGCAACTGTAATATGGGGCCTATGGTTAAAGACATAAAAAATGTCGAAAGATCAGAAGCCAAACTCCAGGAAAAATCAGCTTAACGATTATGTCCGGTATGCATCCATGGGATTTCAAATGGGTGCTATTATGTTTATTGGTACCTATGGAGGTTACCGCTTAGACAAATATTGCCAAAACAAAATTCCTCTATTCACTGTTACTTTTGCTTTAATTGCTGTTGCTGCTGCTCTTTACTTAACATTGAAAGATTTTTTACATAAGAAAAAATGAACAAAGGTTTCATCACCTACATTTTGCAACTTGCCGGCATAACCCTGCTGTATATTTTACTTTATTATCTGATGAAAGATTTTCTGGCTGCACGTTTCTACCCTTCGTGGTGGAAGTGCGGGATATTTTTCTTCATACTTTTTTCTGTCATACATTATTTGCGACTTGCCAAAAGTAAAGGTAATGAGTCCATTCGATTTTTTATGGCATCAACAGCGTTTAAATTATTTCTGATGCTTACAGTTATTGTTAGCTATATGTTTTTAAACCCTGATACAGCTATACCCTTTGCGGTTAGTTTTTTGATGGCCTATTTTCTGTTTATGATTTTTGATGTAGCCAAAGTTTATAAGCTGATGAAAACTACATAGTCAGAAAAAGCTGTTAAGCATTAATTCGTAAATTCGCAGCCGGTATGACACAAGAACAATTAACAGAATGTAAGGAGCGCGTTGACGCTTTGAGGGGGCACCTTTGACATTGATGTCAAACTCCTGAAAATAAAAGAAGAAGAACAGCTTACCCATGCACCGGATTTCTGGAACAACCCGACTAGGGCAGAGCAGATTCTAAAATCCATCAAGCTTAAAAAAAACTGGACCGACACATTTGCTGCCGTACAGCAAGCTGTAGATGATTTAGGCGTATTATTCGATTTTTCAAAAACAGGCGATGCTTCAGAACAAGAAGTAGAAGAGCAATATACGTCTGTTCAAAAATCATTAGAAGAGCTTGAATTTAAAAACATGCTCAGCGGTGAAGAAGATGCATTAAGCGCAGTGCTCACTATAAATGCCGGTGCAGGAGGAACAGAAAGTTGCGACTGGGCATCTATGCTTATGCGAATGTATATACGCTGGGCCGAAAGAATGAACTATCGCATAAATGAAATTGACAGGCAAGATGGTGATGTTGCAGGAATAAAATCTGTTACCTTAGAAATAGAGGGTGATTTTGCATACGGATATTTAAAAAGCGAAAATGGTGTACATCGTTTAGTACGCATTTCTCCTTTTGATTCTAATGCAAAACGTCATACATCATTTGCAAGTGTGTTTGCCTATCCTTTGATTGACGATACTATAGAGATAGAAATTAGAGATGCTGATATAGAAATGCAGACTTCTCGTTCAGGAGGTGCAGGTGGACAAAATGTAAATAAGGTAGAAACAAAGGTTCAACTCAAACACTTACCCACAGGCATTGTTGTAGTGTGTCAGGTGGAACGATCGCAAAGTGGCAACCGCGAGCGAGCTATGCAGATGTTGCGTTCGCAACTTTATGAACTTGAACTTCGCAAACGCAATGAAGCCAAAGCAGCAACAGAAGCCGGTAAGAAAAAAATTGAATGGGGCTCACAAATAAGAAGCTATGTTTTTCATCCATATAAAATGGTGAAAGACCTGCGTACAGATTGCGAAACGTCAAACGTACAAGCAGTAATGGATGGCGAACTGCATGAGTTTATGAAAGCTTTTCTGATGGAGTTTGGAGAAAGAGTTTAACTGATTTAGCAGTACTTATTTTTCACTCACTTCACCCGTCATTTTCAAATAGGTAATTTTATTCTTTGCATTAGTGCTAACCGTTATAGTTCGGTTTTGTGAACCAACTTTACCCGCAGAGTTAAACACTATCTTAATTTTCCCGTCTTTACCCGGCATAATTGGTGCATCAGGTTTTTCTGCAGCAGTACATCCGCAGGTAACACTCACGTCAGTAACAATTAAAGGTGTGTTGCCGGTATTTTTAAAAAGAAAAACATGTTCTGCTTTGTCACCTTCTTTAATCTTTCCGAAATTATGTTCAGTTTTTTCAAAACTGATTATAGCAGCTTTTTCATTTGCTTCCAAAACTGTTTTTTGCTGCGCTGATGATGATAATGAAAGACCAACTGTAAGAATAATGACCAAAAACTGCTTCATAATATTTATTTTAATTTTCTTAAACTTTTATCTGACTTTAAAGTTTTCAAATATGGGATTATTATTGCTGTACTGCATGAATTTACTTTGAATACTCTATAGAATGTAAAATCAGAATAAAGCAGCAATAAAATCAAGACAACAATAAATCCATTAAATTTGCACTTATGGAAGAGCCAAAAGAATTATATGACAGGGTTATTGAAACAATAAAGACCTGTTATGATCCGGAAATTCCGGTTGACATTTATGAGCTGGGATTGATTTACGAAGTAAAAATTATTGAAGGAAATGATGTGCATGTAAAGATGACTCTGACTTCACCTGCTTGTCCGGTTGCCGAATCATTGCCTTTGGAAGTTGAACAAAAAATAAAAAGTATTCCTGATGTAAACGATGCAAAAGTTGAACTCACTTTTGATCCACCCTGGGATAAAGATATGATGAGCGAAGAGGCGCGCATGGAACTTGGCATGTGGTAATCATGGAACAGGAAATTAAAAACCGCGTTGCCGACAGTGGTATTATACAGATAGATCCAAAAGATTTTATACCTGCCACTACAATAATCAAACTTGACATTAAAGGATGGTTATTTGAGGAAATGATTCTTAAAGAAAAAGATTTCAGAGAGCATATCAAACAACATAACTGGCAGCAGTATAATGGTGCTGCAGTTGCTGTTTATTGTTCTGTTGATGCCATTATTCCAACCTGGGCATATATGCTCATTAGCGAGGCATTGCAACAGCATGCTTCCACCATTTTTTTTGGTAACACTACTCAACTCAAAGAAAAGTTAGCCATTGATGCAATTGAAAAAATCAATATTGAAAACTATAGCAACAAACGTATAGTTATTAAAGGTTGTGGTGATGAAAACTTTTCGCCTGCTGTTTATATGCTGCTGACACAAAAACTAAAACCTGTTGTTAAAAGCATTATGTATGGCGAACCTTGTTCTACCGTTCCGATTTATAAATCGAAATGAAATATCAGAAAAAAATCTACTCCTGATTTTTCTTTTTCAACATAGAGCCTATTTCTTTACCAATTTTCTGTACCACTTCAATACCTCTGTTTAAAGTTTCTGCTGAAACTTCGCTGTAGTTTTCCAGATTAGTATTTCCGTCATATTGTTGAGGGTAAATAATCAAGCGACTATTGACACTAAAATGTTTTTCTATCTTCAATGGGAGTCCATCCAATATACTCATATAAGAAGTAGCACCACGTCTGGCAGAGACCAGTACAACAAAATCATCTGCATGGATATTTCTTGCCAGCACCAGAAAATCATCCCAGTCACTAAACAAACTTATATGGAGTGAAGCTGATATTTTTTCTTTATTAAAATATCTTCTTATTGATTTTTCAGTCACTTCATTACAATAGCCATGAATAGGAATGCTAAGTTCCTGTGCCAGTTTTGCTAATTTAGTAAGCCATAAACCAAATCCATTTTCATGTTCGGCAAGAGGCGGTATGGCAACCACTATTCGCTTATGAAGTTCAAGAGGTTTTTCAAGAAAGCAAATTAATGTTGTCTTATCCGTGTTGTTTAATATGCTTTCAATTTTCTCGCCAATAAGTTTATCAAGAAATCCTGTACGCTGTGGCCATCCCAAAACAATAATATCAGCCATAATTTCTCTTGAACAACGTGTAATTCCACTTGAAGCATTGTGATCAATTGTAGTAATTACATTAACCTTCGTTTCTGTTCCCGATGCTTGTTTTACAAAATCTTCTAATTTATTTTTTGCTTTTATAATATTTTTCTCTGCCTCGCTATTGTCAGAAACTACTGAAAGAACAGACACCGGATTAACAGATTTCTTGTCCTTTATTAAAATGGCAAAGTCTAACAACTTTTCCATTTTGTTAACATTAGCCACAGCAAGTAAAATATGTTCGTTTGAAGCACTGCTGTTATTTAAAATTTCACTGCTGTCATCTTCTGTTTCTACTATAATTTTTTTTGCCGCTCGCTCTGTTGCAAAAGAAGCAATGACACATGTAATCAAAATAAGAATAATGGTACCATTAAGAATATTTTCATCAAGAATACCTGCTTTAAAGCCGACTAAAATAACTGCAAGTGTTGCAGCTGCATGTGCACTGCTGAGACCAAAAATTAGCTGCCGCTGCGATGATGAATATTTAAAAATAACTTGTGTCAGAAAAGCGGCAAGCCATTTGCCTGTTATCGCTACAATTGTCAATGTGCCCGCAATGATGAGTGCAGTTGGTCCATTCATGATTACGCTTACATCAACCAACATACCAACACTAATCAGAAAAAACGGAATAAACAAAGAGTTGCCAATAAACTCAATTCTGTTCATCAATGCTGATGAATGTGGAATCAGTTTGTTTAAAGCCAATCCTGCAACGAAGGCTCCTATGATTGGCTCAACTCCGGCAACCTCGGCAAGAAAGGCTGCAAAAAACACCACTGAAAGTACAAAAATATAATGCGAATGTTTTTCGCTTTCCAGTTTTCGGAAAAACCATTTGGCAATACGTGGTATAACAATAAACATGATAGCAGAAAAAACAATCAATGAAGCACCTAAACGAATCCAGAATTCCTGATTAAGATTTCCCTGACTGTTGCCCATGATAACGGCCAGTATAATCAGTACGGCAGTGTCTGTTAAAATTGTTCCTCCAACAGTAATGGCAACAGCCTGATTTTTTGAAACACCTAACTTGCTGACAATCGGATAAGCTACCAGCGTATGTGTTGCAAACATACTTGCTGTGAGAAAGCTTGCATTAAAATCATAATGTAACAAATAATGACAGACAGGAAATCCAATAGCCAAAGGAATAATGAAAGTAAAAAATCCAAACACAAGGCTTTTATTGCGATGTGATTTAAACTCATTCAGGTCAAGTTCAAGACCGGCAATAAACATAATGTACAGCAAACCTATTGTTGAAAACAGATTGATAGCTGAATTTTTTTCGAGGATATATAAACCATGTGGCCCTATAATTACTCCCGCAATAATGAGTCCTATAATTCCGGGAATATTTAATCGTCTCAGCAAAATGGGAGAAAGTAAAATAATAAATAGTATTAAAGAAAAAATCAGTACCGGATTGGTAAGTGGCCTTTCAATTTCGTGAAGTAATTGATTAAAAAATTCTGTCATTTATATTATCGTCCAATTATTTAAGAATAGAGTTGTGTGGTATAGCTCAGTAACAACTGTTGTACAAAACAGCGACTAATTTCTTGTTTATACACTCAGTAAAGCCTATTTTTAATTTCAGTTTATCGGGTAAATAAAAAAATGAAAGATACTTTCTGTACTTACTGAAAGTATTTTTCAAAATCAACATAGGAAGTCTTTAATTGTTCCACAAGTTTTTTTGCTTGTGCAGTATCTTTTGTGCTCTCAAGATCTGATATTATGTCTAAATGTGGATGCAGCCACTTATGCAATTCCTCATGGCTTTTACCCTCCATTGTACAGCTTTCAATCAACTTATTATCTTGCTCGCTGAGTGCTGCTGCTAAACCTGTATAGTCGTTATCCTCGTTCCGGATATATTCATTCAAGATCTCTTTTCCTTTTAGTAGAAAAGGTTTCATCTCTTCATTCACCTTCCACTTCTGTCCATTATCCAGTTCTATGGTTTCATCAGGGTCGTACTGTACAGGCTCATCATTTACAGCCTTACTCACTTTCTCTACACTTGAGTTATTACTTTGTTTTGTTCCACACCCTGATAAAACAAACGTGATTGCAGCTGCAATAAAAAACATTTTTAGCTTATTCATATAACCGGAATTTTACTTTTACATTTGTTGTCAAATTTAATCAATCAAATCCAAATATATAACTCAGATGTTACTTTATTAAATTTTAATTCTGCCTTTTTCAACACGATAGAATTGCGAAAAAACGATTCGTGGCTTTTGAAAAAAAATTATTGGCTTTTGTCAAGATTTGATTGTTAAATTATCGGCATATAACAGAATAAACTTGTGAACGGATTATATTCCTCTGTCATTAACAAGTTTTTAACTAATATGAAAATAAAAATACTGATATTCGCCACTCAAAATCTTTTAAATTATGAATTATAAATTACGACTGTTTTTTACAGCCTGTGCGCTGTTTTTTACAACCATGTTGCATGCCGATGAAGGTATGTGGCTGCTGTCAACATTAAAACAACTTAATGAGGCAGATATGCAAAAAATGGGCTTTAAGCTCACGGCTGATGATATTTATAACATCAACAAATCTTCAATGAAAGATGGCATTATTCACTTTGGTGGCGGATGTACAGGCGAAATTGTTTCTCCTGATGGTTTAATTCTCACCAACCATCATTGCGGACTTGATTACATTCAATCACTAAGCAGTATAGATCATGATTATCTTACAAATGGATTTTGGGCAACTGCTCGCGATAAAGAACTTGCTGCAACCGGTCTTTCCGTAAAATTCCTTATCCGCATGGAAGATGTAACACAAAAGGTAAAAGCAGAACTCAGCGACTCACTTTCCGAAGCAGATTTACAAGCTAAATTACCCGGAATATTTTCTAAGCTTACTAAAGAAGCAACTGCAGGAAATGATTTTTATACAGCCGATGTGCGTGCTTTTTATGGTGGTAATGAATATTATTTATTTGTTTACGAAAGATATGAAGATGTGCGTTTGGTTGGGACACCTCCAATGAGTATTGGAAACTTTGGTGGCGACACCGACAACTGGATGTGGCCACGTCAGACAGGCGATTTTTCTATGTTCCGTATTTACACTTCACCCGATGGAAAGCCTGCCAAGTATGCTAAAGAAAATGTTCCTTTAAAATCGAAATACTATTTCCCTGTAAGTATTAAAGGAGTTAAAGAAGGAGATTTTGCCATGATTATGGGTTATCCCGGAAGAACAGATCGTTATGCAACATCATACAGTATTGAAAATGGTCTTGATATTACAAGTCCTTCATTGGTGAAACTACGCACTAAAAGATTAGATGTCATCAACAATGCAATGGCAGATAATGATGCTATAAGAATAAAATATCAGGCAAAGCGCAATCAGGTAAGCAACTATTGGAAATATTTTATCGGTCAGCAGAAGCAATTAAAAAGAATGAAAGTTGTTGAACAAAAACGCAACCTCGAAAATCAATTCACCACTTGGGTTAATGCAGACAAAAAAAGAAGACTGCATTATGGATTTGTGATGGGCAACCTTCAGCAATCTTATGACAATGCAAGAAAATATGCCAAACTGCGTGTTTACACTTCAGAAGCATTAATGGGAACAGAAATTTTACGATATGCATTTTCGTTTTCTGCTTTAGACAAGGCACTTAGTGAGAAAGAACCTAATGCCGATGATATAAAAGCAAAAGCAGCAATGCTTAAATCAAGAGTGGAAGATTATTTTGAAGAGTATGATGCCGGTGTTGACCAAAAAGTTTTTGCTGTTCTTGTTAAATCGTTTGCCGATGACGTTGCCAAAGATCAGCAGGCATCCATCTTTGCAGAAATGGCTAAGAAATACAAAGGCGACTACAACAAAATGGCTGCAGCCGTTTTTGCAAAGAGTATTTTCTCCGACAAAAACAAAGTACTTGCATTCTTAGAAGACCCTTCTGCGAAAAAACTTAAAAACGATCCTGCATTTAAACTCATAAGCACACAGTTGAACTTTTATGATGATAACTTCCGTGCTCCAATTCGCACCATTGATTTAGCATTGGCTGCCAACAACAGATTGTATATTGAAGGTCTGCGCGAAATGATGCCTGAGAAAAAACTATATCCTGATGCCAACAGCACCATGCGTTTAAGTTATGGCTCTGTGCGTGCCTACGATCCTGCCGATGCTGTTAAGTACAGCTACTTTACTACCATTGAAGGTGTCATGCAGAAAATGGATAACAGTTCTACAGAATTTAAAGTTCCTGAAAAGTTAGTTGAGCTGTACAACAAAAAAGATTATGGTCGTTATGGCAGCAATGGAACATTAAACACCTGCTTCCTCACAAACAACGACATTACAGGTGGCAACAGCGGAAGCCCGGTTATCAATGGCAATGGCGAAATCATCGGACTTGCTTTCGATGGCAACTGGGAAGCTATGAGTGGTGATATTAAATATGACGAAGAATACAAACGCACCATCTGTGTTGACATCAGATACGTATTGTTTTGTATTGACAAATTTGGTGGAGCCAAACACATTGTTGACGAGATGAAAGTTGTTGAGTAACTACAACACTAAATAAAATAGCAGAGGCTGCCTGAATCAGGCAGCCTCTTTTTGTTTATTGGTAAAAGAAAAGTGGTTACAAATGTAGTAATACTTTAATTGGGTCGTTGCCTTCAAACAACATTTTTGCCGGCTCTTCAAGCATCTGTTTTACTTTAACTAAAAATCCAACAGACTCTCTGCCATCAATTATTCGATGATCGTATGACAAGGCAACATACATTACAGGACGAATAACTACTTCTCCATTCAATGCAACAGGACGCTCAACAATATTATGCATTCCTAAAATTGCACTCTGTGGCGGATTAATAATTGGTGTTGACAACATAGAGCCAAACACACCACCATTAGTAATGGTAAAAGTTCCACCTGTCATTTCATCAATAGTAAGTTTGCTGTCGCGGGCTTTGGTGGCAAGGTCTATTACTTGTTGTTCTATCTGTGCAAGCGATAATTTTTCAGCACTGCGGATAATCGGAACCATCAATCCTTTTGGTGCACTCACTGCAATACCCACATCGCAATAGTTGTGATACAAAATTTCTTCACCGTCAATTTGTGCATTCACTGCAGGGAAAGATTTTAATGCCTCACAAACAGCTTTCGTAAAAAACGACATAAAACCTAACCCTACACCATGCTTTTCTTTAAAAACATCTTTGTATTGTTTTCTAATGTTCATAATGGCACTCATATCAACTTCGTTAAAAGTTGTAAGCATTGCTGTCTCTTGTTTTACTGCAACCAAACGCTGCGAAAGTTTTTTACGCAACATCGTCATCTTTTCTCTGCGTTGCTCACGTACCTGCGGTGCCGTTTGTGCCGCAGCCGGTGCTTGCAGCGACTGTAATACATCACCTTTTGTAATACGTCCACCCTTGCCCGTTGCCTGCACACTTTCACCCTTTACATTATTTTCTTTCATCATCTTAGCTGCAGCAACAGACGGTGTGCCTGCAGCATAGCCTTCTGCCTTTGAAGGAATAGCAGTAGCAGCAGGCTTAACTTCTTTTGCTTTTTCTTCTTTAGGCTTTTCTTCTTTTATAGGTTCTGCCTTTGCAACAGGCTTTGCATCTGTATCTATCGTACAAACTACAGAGCCAACTGTAATATTCTCACCTTCGGCAACAAGTGTTTTCAAAACACCATCAGCTTCTGCAACCAACGATAGTGTTGCCTTGTCCGAATCTATTTCTGCAATCTCTTCATCGCGCTCAACATAATCACCATCTTTCTTTATCCAACGTGCAATCTGTACTTCCGTAATGCTTTCACCCGGACTTGGAACTTTAATCTCTACTTTCATTATCTTCTTTTTTTAAAACTCAGCTTTCTTTTGATTACCGAGAATTACGCTTTGTGCAAAGTTATAAAAGATAAACACACTTTTACATCTAAACACACTGACCTGCATCAGTTTCGTAATTCAAATGCAATTGTTAGTAAGCAAATTAATTATTCAGAAATAAAACAGTACACATCTATATTTTTGTTTTGTCGGTTCAATGTCTTCCAAAAAAATAAAATACACGCTGCTTACAATGTTTGTACTGCTTTCATGCAGCACCAATGTTCATGCACAACTGCGCGACTCGTTGGCCTATTTACTTAAACAAAGACCAAAACCTTTTTTTCAGTTAGATGGCTACAACTCCTTCGTTCGCAGTCGCGGTGCCAATGCCATTGGTTTCAAAACAGGTTTGGATTTTGGCAAACGTGTAAAATTCAGCATGGGCTACATGAAACTGTTTACCGATGTTGTGGACAGTGTCCAGATAAGACCAAACAAATATTATCGTGGCGAAGTGCGAAGCAATTATTTTACAACAGGCATTGAATATGTGCTCTACCGCAACGGTCCATGGCAAGTAAACGTACCTATGCACTTTGGCTTCGGCACAAGCTACTACGAATATCCTGACGGAAAAAAAGCAAACAACAAAGCTTTGCAAGGCAACATCATACTCTTTGAACCCGCCATCACAGGACACTATAAACTCATCCGTTGGGTTGGCATAGGCTTTGGCGTGGGCTACCGCGTCATGCTTAAAAACAACAAACAGCTAAAAGACAATTTATCATCACCAATATATATTCTAAGACTTAAAATTTTTGTGGATGAAATTTACCGCACAGTTTTTCCATCTAAAAAAAGCAAATAATGAATTCTATTTTTGGCAACTATACATTGCAAGATGTAAAAAAATTAGAACGCAATACCATGCTTAGTCACCTGGGCATCGAAATAACTTCCATTGACAACAATGCTGTTAAAGGAAAAATGTCTGTTGACCACCGTACCTGTCAACCCATGGGTATATTACATGGCGGTGCCTCTTGTGCACTTGCAGAATCGTTAGCAAGCATTGGTGCATTTCTAACATTAAAAGACGACACATATGTTGCTGTTGGCATGGAAATCAATGCCAACCACGTGCGACCCGTAAAAGAAGGATTCGTTTACGGCACTGCCAAACCCTTTCATCTTGGAAAAAAGACACAGGTCTGGACAATAGAAATTCTAAACGAAAAAAATCAACCCGTTTGCATCAGTAGAATGACCATTGCCATTGGACGTTTGCAGTTAAAGGTTTGAGTGTGGCGAAATAAAATATTTTAAAGTTGGAAAGTTTGATTTAAGAATTGTTGCCTTGAAGCTTTAAAAGTTTAGTAATAGAAAATCCCTTCAGTAAAATCAATTTGATAGAACCAAAGGGATTTATAATTTTTGATACTGAGGTATTTTTTATCCTACTTCTTAAAAATATCCATCAATCCCCCAAGTGCAGAATTTTTATCTCCGCCCATCACAGAGCCAAGCACATTTCCTATTCCGCCTCCGCTTGTATTACCACCCGTCACAGAACCCAATATACTCGACAAATCCATGCCCTGCGTTTTACCTCCACTCAAATGATTAAAAATACTATTCAAATCAAAACTCTTATCGTTCGGATCATTCGTCTTCGAAACGAGCTTACTCAACACAACAGGTATCAGTGACGACACTATAGAACCTGCACTGTTTCCTGATAAACCAAACTTCTCCATTAGCCCCTGCGATACCTGCGATGAAATGGCATTTGTAACACCTGATGTTGCTGCATTATTCTGTCCGCCTAACAGTTGTGCCACCTCACTGATGTTGCCTGATGCCAATTGCGATTTTAATCCGCCTATAATCCCTTCCGTAGCCTGATTAATAGCTGCATCGTTCTGTTCATTCGGTATTGCCTGATTGTTAATGATAGCCTCTCCGGCATTTTCTTTTACAAGATTTAATAATTGTTCGAACATGATATTATGTATTAAAAGATTAAGGTTTAAAGATAATTGAATCTGTTTATAATTTTAATGAAGAAATTGTTGTTGCTGTTATCGCAATTGCCACAAAGCAGTATTTGTAAAACACTATCACAAAAACCGATAATAGTATTAGCTTTGCGCAAAATTTTCAAACTCACATCATGTCATTACTTGTTGTTGGAACCGTTGCCTTTGATGCAATAGAAACACCCTTCGGAAAAACCGATAAAATAATTGGCGGTGCTGCCACCTATGCCTCGCTTGCAGCATCCTACTTTGCTCCTAAAATAAATCTTGTTGGAGTGGTTGGCGATGACTTTCCGCAAAGCACCATTCAGGATTTTAACAACCACAACATCCGCACAGAAGGGCTGCAAATAATTGAGGGCGAAAAATCTTTCTTCTGGAGTGGTCGTTATCATACAGACATGAACAGCCGCGACACCTTAGACACACAACTCAACGTTCTTGCCAACTTCGACCCCATTATTCCCGACAGCTATCAGGACTGCGAGTTCCTCATGCTTGGAAACCTGATGCCAAAAATCCAGTTGCAGGTAATTGAGCGTTTGCGCAAACGCCCAAAACTCATCGTCATGGACACCATGAACTTCTGGATGGATATGGCAATGGACGATTTGCTCAAAAACATTTCAATGATTGATGTGCTTACCATCAATGATGCTGAAGCACGACAACTCACCAACGAATATTCTTTGGTAAAAGCTGCCAAGAAAATTCTAAATATGGGACCAAAATATCTCATCATCAAAAAAGGCGAACATGGCGCACTGCTCTTCCACAACAACGAAGTATTTTTTGCTCCTGCACTGCCACTAGAAGATGTGTTTGACCCCACAGGTGCTGGCGACACTTTTGCCGGTGGCTTCATTGGCTATCTTGCAAAAACCCGCGACATCTCTTTCAGCAGTATGAAACGTGCCATCATCTACGGTTCTGCAATGGCTTCCTTCTGCGTAGAAAAATTCGGCACAGAAAGAATCATGAACCTTGATAGTGATGAACTCAACGAACGCATTCAGGAGTTTATTGACTTAGTTCAGTTTGATATTACATTGGTTTAATCAACACCTTTCAACAATTTATTGTTTGGTATTTTCTGCTGATGCTGTTTTTAGATTACAACGGCATCGCTTACTTTGAGCATACTATTCCACAGTATGAATATTCTCGATTTGTTTTTAGCCGTGCCCTTATTGTGGGGTGCTTATAAAGGTTTCACCCGCGGCATTATTTATGAGATTGCCATGATACTCGGTCTCATTGCAGGACTCTATGTTGCATTCAAATTTTCGGGAGTTGTGCAAGGCTGGCTGTTTCAATTAGTAAACAAAGACAGTGCCCTGCCTGCATGGGTAGGCTTTTTTATTATTAGCGGTATAATTATGGCAGTGTTTATTCTTTATGCACGCCTGCTCGAAGGTATTCTCAAAGCCGGTGACCTCAATCTTTTCAATAAAATTATTGGCGGTGTTTTTGGTTTACTGAAATATGCTTTGGTGTTGAGTGTATTCCTGTGGTTACTCAAATCACTCGAACCACATCTCAACTTTATCAATTCACAGACTAAAAAAGAGTCCAAACTCTATGACCCTGTTCTAAAAACTTCAACATTTCTCACTCCTGCACTGCAGGATATTAAAAACGAATTCCGTCAGCATATTGAAGACGACAAACATTAATAAAACACGAAAATAAAATTAGCCTACAGTAGGTATTTTTATTTTGCTTCCTACTTTAAGTGTTGATTGGGGTGTAAAATTATTTACCTCTTTCAAAAGTTCAACAGTAACACCCTCATATCGTTTTGCAATATTCCAAAGTGTGTCACCCGGTTGCACTAAATGAATAATACATTTTGATGCAGCACTTTGAGTCTGGTTAACTTGTGTTGTTTTGCTCTCAGAAGTAACAGCACCGGTTTCTGTGTTAGCTGATGAGTCTGCTTTCACTGCTGTATTCACCTTAGCTGAATCTGTTTTATCATTTGCTGCGGTTTCAGTTGTAGTCTCAACCGGTGTTGCTTTTTGTTTTATAGTTGTATAAACAACCAACTTCTGTCCGGCTTTCAGATAATTAGATCTTAAATTGTTCCATTTTTTCACCTGATTTGCAGAGCAGTAATTTCTTTTTGCAAATGAATAAAGGTTTTCTCCCTTACGAACTTTTACATGTTGTTTCACCTGCACATAGCCAACATCATCAGCAATAGCAAATGATGATGGTTGCAACTCAGTGCCGCTTGATGCATAAAGACCTTCTTCGTTTGCCAGATACAAACTTATTTTTTCTGTTGGCAGATAAAGTCTGTTACCTTCACCCGGAATCATGTTACGCTTATAAACAGGATTTAAAAAGGCAATAACATCATAAGGTATATTCAGTGTCTGACTCAATTGACGAAACGAAATATTATTTTTCACGCCAACAGTGTCAACATCAAAATAGGTGAATGTAGGCGTTGTAGGTGTGATGTTGTAATCTTTGGCATAATACATCACATAAGTAGCACCAATAAAGGCAGGAACATATCCTCTTGTTTCTGCAGGAAGAAAACGACTTATCTCCCAAAAGTTTTTGCTGCCGCCAGCACGGGCAATCGCACGGTTAACATTTCCCGGCCCACAGTTGTAAGATGCAATCACCAGCAACCAATCGCCATAGATAGCATACATATCCTGAAAGTAGCGGCATGCTGCATCTGTTGCCAGACGTACGTCTCTTCTTTCATCTATATAGGAGTTAATGTTCAGTCCATAAAGCTTTCCCGTATTGTACATAAACTGCCAGATACCTGTTGCACCTGCTGATGATACAGCTGTTGGGTTAAGTGCCGATTCAACAATAGCCAGATATTTTAATTCAACAGGTAGGTTGTATTTGTCCAGCATCTGTTCAAAATAAGGAAAGTATAATCGTGACAAACCAAGTACCCGCGAAGTCAACTGCGCCCGTTGTGAAGCATAAAGGGAGATGTAATTTTTTACCTGATAATTATAGGTTAACGGTATAGGTGTAGAAATTTTTGAAATCCTTTCCTGAATAAAAGCATCAGAAAGTACAGCATCGTTTTCACTAAAAACAGGAGGCTGTTGAAGGTTTGTTTCGCTCAGTCGCACAACGTTACGAATAGACACTAAACTGTCGAGCATGGCAGCAATAGGGTCACCGGATTGGGGTTGTGTATTTTCAACTACCTGAGCATTACCTATGAACGGCAATAAAAGAGCAATGGAGTAAACCAATTTTTTTAGTCGCATGATAATAATTTTCGCAGGCAGAGAGTCCGGAAAAATGCCTGTCATTCAAGTTCGGACGAAAATAAAAAAAATGTTTACTTTTTTGGGAAATGCTTACATAATTATATCAATTTTTCATGTAAGTGCGGCAATTAAGGTATCAACGCCCTACTTATGCGACCTCGAAACGGCTCCTGAGCGGCCTGCCTGATACTTTAAATAGTAGGGCACCAAGCTCAAAATCAAGGCTAAAGTAGAGATAATGAATAATAATGCCAATGCACCAAAGCTACGTAATGCCAATGCCACTAGTATAAAGCCTATGTTTACCAAGTAAAGTGTAATGGAAACTTCGCGGTGATTTAATCCCATATCCAGCAAAAGGTGGTGGATATGTTGTCTGTCAGCCTCAAAAGGTGAACGTTTGTTTAAAATTCTGACAATAAAAACTCTGAGTAAATCAAACAATGGCAGCACTAAAATAGCAACAGCCATAGCCGGACTACTCTGAAATGGGAAGTTCTCAGGACGTGGTGCAAAACTCATTTCTATAAACTTGATTGTGAGAATAGATAAAATCAACCCAATAATTAACGAGCCGGTATCGCCCATAAAAATATTGGCAGGAGCAAAATTATAAACCAAGAAAGCCAACAGCGAACTGAAAAGTGAAAACGAAAGAATACAAAGGGCTATCTCATTGTAGTTGTAGAAGTAAATTCCATAGGTAAATGCAGCAATAGCGCCAATACCTGCTGCCAATCCGTCAACACCGTCAATCAGGTTAAAAGCATTGATGATAAGCAGAATAGTAAACATTGAAAACAAAAGACTGAACCAGTATGGCACTTGATCAATACCGAAAATACCATAAAGACCTGTTATGCGAATGTTTGCAAACAAGACAATAATAACAGCCGCTACTATCTGTCCATAAAGTTTTTTCATTGCAGGAAGTTCAACTATGTCGTCTTTAATTCCGATAAAAAACATCACAATCAAAGCCGCAATGATGTACTGTGTGTCCTGAAGATTAAACCCTGCTGACCAAAATGTAAATGCAAAAACAACACCTGCAAAAATTGCTAAGCCACCCAATGTTGGTACACTGGCTTTATGCGCCTTGCGTCCTCCCGGCTCATCAAAAAGGTTTTTTATAACGGCAACCTTAATAATTGATGGTATGGCAAGAAAAGTAATAATAAAAGCGGTAATACAACTAAAAGCAATATTAATCATGGTGCGTAATCTGTTTGGCTCAAATGTATCTTTGTTAAATCAGCACAAAGGTATTATTTTGCCAACATGTGTTTTTTTCAGGTAAAACAACTTTAAATATAGGCGTAATTAAAAATCATGATAGCGGTTAAAAAGTGCTGTCCTTATGCCTGCATAAACCCAGTTTGTTGTGGCTGCTTCTTTAGCCATTGTCATTCTCCTAAAGCTATAACCAATTTCAAAACATAAATTCGTTCGTGGATTAATCAAATACCCTGCTCTGATGTCGCTATAAATCAGGTTGTGACGTTGCCCCTGAAGCATTCTGTTGCCATAGGCAAAAGTGTAGGTTTCATAGCTCTTGAAAATGTCATTACCCAAATTTGCATTACCTGTATCGCTTGCTGTTTCAGCATAGTTAAACTGAAAGCGGAAAATAAAATTTTTATACTTGTAGTTGATCAAGGATACCGACTCAATAAAGTTTGATCCTAAGGGATGTGCCAGCGACTGATTGAAATGTGCATAGTTTGTAAAGGTTGTTCGGTGCGAATAGGTAAAAGGTCTTACATAGTTAAACTCTGTCAGCACATCAAGATTTTTAATTGGCAAATCGTAACTCTTTAATCCTAACTGAAATGCTTGTTTGTTAGCAAACCAGCCATTACCATCTCTTATTTCTGAAAGTTTAAATTCATCCAACATCAACTGTCCATAAAATACCAATTTCGAAAACAGTTTCACTTTCAGGTTAAAACCCAGCATCATATTATCTGGCGAACCTATTGAAAATTCAACAGGTCGGATAAATACAAAAGGATTCATATAGTTAATATCAAAACCTTGCCCGCGTGCCGAGTCTCCCGACCAGACAACACTTTCTAAAATTCCGAAAGATGCATGTTTGCCGATGTTAAGGTCTAGATAATGGAATGATGCATATTTCTTTTTGAAAGCAATATCGTTAGGTGCGGGAAACTGCATGTCGGTGAGTACTGTAAACAGATTTACATACTTAACCTTCCATGCCGTAGTTGAAATTTTAAGAAATGGATAGCTGTTGGCATTGTCAGACAAAAGCAAAGAGCGATAACCATCACCAATAAAATTTTTATCGTGACCAAATTGTACATTAAAATGTCTGTTGATGGTGTATGATATGGTTCCTGTAACATTGGAATAATCATAACTGCCATACTGTTTTTTTATGCGCCCCTCACCGGGAATGATACTGTAGTGTGTAACAAACGTATCAATGTAAGCAGGAAACCTTGCCTGATTTTCGAAAAATGTTGTAGAGAAAGAAAATCTTTTCCCTGCCGTTCCGCCAAGCCAAAATCCTCTTGAATTGGTGAACAATGTTTCTGTTTCGGGAAGGTCTTTACCTATTCTGCCTTCAAAAATAAAATCGGCATGAATCAGAAAATCATCATCCTTGATTTGTACTAAATGTTCTTTAAAAATTTTTCGACCGACCAAGGTTTTTGAAAAACGAGTTATCGGAAAATTAGCCGTGTCAATAGAATCAATGTTTGCAACAGCAATAATTTCATCATTACGATAAGGCCTGATGGATGTATGTAGTTTATTGCTCTTTGTAGTCTGAAGAAAGGGTTCATAACGCAGGTTCCATTCTCTGTTTAGCGGAATAAAATAATCCTGTGCACAAACACCTGACCCTATTAAAATTAACATTGTCGCAAATAATGCAAACCGAAAAATATTCATAGCTCCTTGTTTAATCTACTTCTGTAACACCTCCTGAAATTACAAACTTCATCATCTCTGTGCCTGATGCATCTATCTTCTCAACATTCTCTGCAGGCACTATCACCAGCTGACCGTTAAAGCCATAGGAGAAAGGAAGATAAACTGCCATTTTATTACTGCTGATGCCAAGCACCGATAAATCTTTTTGTGTGATGAAACCAATGCGCTGTACTCCCGACACCTTATCAACCGTAACCAATACAGGCTGGTTAAATCGTTTTTTCTCTCCCACAAAGGCTTCTATCAGATCTTTTACTGAAGTGTAAATAATTTTTAACAACGGTGTTCGCTCCAGCATACGTTCAAGTAAAACAAAAAACGGATTGGCAACAAAAAATTTAGCTAAATATCCAAAGGCTGTTACTGCAACAACTATGGTGAGAATACCAAGTCCGGGAATGCTCACTTCGCCAATGCCGGGCAGCTTAACCGGAATCTGAAACGGTAACAGGTTGTCAATCCATGTTATGATTTTATAGATTACAAAAATGGTAACTGCAATAGGTACAACAACCAACAATCCCTGAAAGAAATAATTAAGCAGTTTTTTCATCTCAACACATTTTATTTTTTAGTCAACTGAAACAATAGTGGTTTAGAAGGGCTTGCATCATTCTCCAATGCAGTAATCTGAATATTGAGCAAATATAGTCCATCGGCAATATGGTCGGGCACAAAAATCATTTCTGAAATAGTACAACCATAACGAACATTTTTTGACGTATTCCAGAATGCATTGTGGGCTAGTAGTTTCCCTCCATCCTGCTCACGGTCAACCGAAGGAAGGTCAAGTAACAGATGTTTGATATTTTGTTCTGCCATCCACGCTGCTGCTTCATGATGTAGATAAGGCGGATTGGTATTTGAATAATGTCTGCATTGTTTGCTGTTGTCATTAGGTAGGGTACGGATGACTAATGCTTCTGCACCACAGTTTTCCCATGCCTGCACTATATCTTCCTTGGTGATAATCCTATCGCCATCGGCAATCTTAGGTAGTACCGTAATCAGTTTTGCTGAAAAGAAAAACTGTTTCAATACTTTATTTAATGAAACCCACTCTTTGGTGATATGTCCTACACACTCTGTATGCGTGCCATGAGCATGCGGATTAAAAAACACATTTCTGAAATTTACTGCTGCACCCTGTGCTACTTCTCCTACCCAACTATCCATGCGCACAGGAACAATTTCCGGTGGAGGAGCATACCATGCATTAACATTATCATTGCCGGAGTGCAATGGAATAGAAATATCTATTGGCTCATTGAGCTTTGCTGAATACTCTTGGTTTCCTATTTTTAAATGTACAATCATTTCTTTTAGCTAATTTCTGTTGCAAACAATCTACTGATTATCTGATCGGCTTTGTACCAATGTTGCAAGGGGATAAATATACGAGAAGCGTCACGTACTAAAAATTTCTGACCTGTCAACTCATTCATTTCCGCCAGTAAATTCACCTTATGATTTTCAGGCAACAATTTATGCCACTGTTTTTCGTCAATTCCTTTGTCGGTTCTCAGGCGTGTCATTACATATTCATTATAACTGTCAACTTCTGTCAGCATTTCGCTTTCAAAAGGAAGTTTTCCCTCATGCAATGATTTAATATAAGCTGTGTTATTTCTGATATTCCATTGGCGCGTTTTTCCGTTAAAACTATGTGCCGATGGGCCAAGACCTAAATATATTTCTGCCTTCCAGTAACTGCTGTTGTGCACGGCAACGTGTCCATCACTTGCGTAGTTCGATATTTCGTAGTGATGATATCCTGCCTCGCTCAACAACTGATGTGCCAGCATAAATTGCGCTTCTGATTGAACATCGTTTAGCTCCTTAATTTTCTTCTTCGCAACCTGATGATGATAAACCGTCCTTTCTTCCAGTGTTAAACTATAGGCAGAAACATGATGCGGTTTTAAACCAATCATCTTCTGTAGCTGCTTTTGCCATTCATCATTTGACATTTCAGGCAAGGCAAAAATCAAATCGGCACTTACATTAAATCCAATTTGCAGAGCAGACTCAATAGCTACAACTGACTGCTGTGTAGTATGACTTCTGTTCATCCATTGCAGACGCTGCTCTTCGAACGACTGTACACCAATACTCAATCTGTTCACTGCTGTTGTCTGCAACTCTTTCAAATATGAAGTTGTCAGATTATCAGGATTAGCCTCTAAAGTAATTTCTTTAACATCAAGTTTAAATACACTGCTTAATTTTTCAATGATGGTGTTTATCTCTGCTGCTGTGAGCAGCGATGGTGTACCTCCACCGAAATATATTGTTGTAACAGGTTCATTAATATAGTGTGTCTGCAGTTCTATCTCATGCAACAAGGCTTCAACAAATGCGTTCTTGTTTTGTAGCTGAGTCGAAAAATGAAAGTCGCAGTAAGTACAAGCCTTCCTGCAAAACGGAATATGGATATAAACACCTGCCATTTGAAAAGTATGGCAAAAGTAGCATAAACATACACCCTTATTCTTCAATATTTGTATAAAGAAAAAATCGGACTCATGAAAATGAAAAAGACTATTGGAACACTGCTGTTAATGACACTAACAACCTGTCTGCTGGCGGGTGATAAAGTTATTTATTCGGTAAACTTTAAAAAGAGTGAAACCTTTAAAGTTTCCGGTGGTGTTTTTAACTCTGAATATTGGGAAGTGCGCAACGACTCTGCCATTTTCACTTCAAACAACAGATTGTGTAATGAAAAAGGAAACTATCGCTATCAGGTAGAAGTAACTTTAACTGCAGATGGTAAGCTCAATTCCGATGACCAGTGCATTATTTATATTATGCAAAATGAGGCTATTGCAAAATCGTTTGTTGTTAAAGGCAGCGATATGACAGAAAGCAAAAAATTTAAATACGAAGTTGAAGGTGAAAAATCACCCGTACTGAAAGTAAATATTGTTCTAAAATCGTTGGGTGTTGACCGTGCATGGAGGTTGACAGAGGGTGCCGTTGCTATTACTGCAATATCAAAAGATGATGACCCTGAATTAAAAGTTATTCAACATGCAAACACATCGAGTGTGGTGTGGAAATGCAAAACTAATGATAGCAACAACTATTTTATTGTAGAGCGCTCTGCTAACGGAACCGACTTTAGTGAAGCCGGATTGGTAAAAGCCAACCGTAACAATCAGATAAACTACTATTCTTTTGTTGACAGAACTGATGCAGGTACAACAAACTACTACCGCATAAAACTAAAATCTTTTGATGGTGACGAAACGCAATATGGCGAAATAGTAAAAGCCGGAAAAGAAGATGTTGCGAATAGTAAGTAGTGGGATTGCTTATAAAAAACCATTGCTTAAAAATTTCTTGGACTAATATTTTTAATCTTAAAAATTGAAGTAATCCGGTATTAATAAAGTGTTGTCTTTAATCATAAAAATTGTTTGAATACATTCCTTTTTCAAAATAAATATATGGCTAATTAATTTTCATTTTTTTTTCTGCACTTTCCCCGGCTGTTCAATATAAAAGTCAATAAAATAATGCTTGTGAAAATTAATCTGCTTTTGGATATAAATTTTACAGATTTAACTTATATGTTATCAATTTTTAAACTTCCTCACAGTTAAAGATTGTAGGATGGCAGCCTTCAACTATTCATCTTATGCGTTTAGCTTTGATGCAGCCTTGATGAAACCAAAATGAATAACCCCATAACAGTGTGCTGTTGTAACCTTGGCATAATTTTTACAGTACAAACTGCATAATGTATTTGTAATATGAAACATTTCATTAATAAGAAAACGATCAATCCCTTCAACAAAAAAGAGTTGATTGCTTTATCAAAAATGTGGAAGCTAAAACTTTCGCAGCTTAAAGACCTGATGGGTGTTACGGGAAGCGCACGCTTAGATGTTTTGGAAAATCATCTTCGCAAAACAGGCCTATGGCAATTGTAGTTTTTATTCTTTTCTGATAAATTTAAAATACCACTGCTGATTATTCTTAGTCTGTATTTTTAAATAATAAACTCCTTCTTGAAGCATTGAAATATCAATTTTTCTTTGTGCATCAGGCTTGCCTTGCAAACAACACCGGCCTTGAATGTTGTAAATAAAATAGGTGGATGTTTCTGAATCTAATTGTAAAAAATTGTTTGCCGGATTGGGATAAATCCATGTATGCTGGTTTGTATTGATTTCGTTGAGTGCTGTCGGGCAGAATGATAAACTGTCAATATAGGTCCACAGTTCATTATCAAAAACAGTAACTGCATACTGACTGCTGTAGGCAGAGTCACCCATGCGAACAACAACTAAATTCTCTGAAGGTACGACATAAATTTTCTGATCATTCTTTCCCAGAGCAGCAAACAAATCTGGTGGAGCAGCAGGCAACATCGCTCCGGGAAAGACTACCTGCAACTGCGGTATCATAAACGATGCCTTGCCGTTGAGCCACCACAAATAACCATAGGAGTTGTTTAAATTCTGCGAAGTGTTGCTCATGGCAGCAATATATGATGTGTCCTTTAAGATGGTATCGTTATTCCAGATTCCTTTACTCAATGTAAGTAAACCAAAACGTGCCATGCCTCTGGTCTTACTATAAAAAACTGCATCGTACCAAAGTCCGCCCATGCCAATTTTAGAGCTCAAATAATTTGTGGTAAAAGCATTATAAGACATACCACTTGTTACGCTGATTACGTCTTGCAGATGTTTATATGCACCGGAATGATAGGCCCAACGTGTACCTGCATCGGCAAGGTAGTTAAGGCATGTCTTTGATGAATCATTTACATCGCATGGTGGTGGTGGCGAATCATCTAACCCGCTTGTCATAGTTAGTAAATGCCGTAGTGTGATAAGATTTTCTTTGGCAGGTGGTGCACTTGTCCATCCTGTGCCGAGATATTGTGAAACGGGTGACTGAATGTTTACGAAACCTTTTTCCTGTGCAATGCCTGTAAGAAAAGCAGTGAGGCTCTTTCCTGCCGATGCCCAATAGTGAATGGAGTCTGCAGTGTAGGTGCCGAAATATTTTTCGAGAATAATTTTTCCGTCTTTAAGAATGATAAAACTTTTTGTATGCCTGTCCTCAAGAAACTGATACAATGAGTCAATGCGTGGCTGGCACCAGTTTAAAGCTGATTGTGAAAGTGTATCCCAATTATTTCCTGTTAATGGTGGGAAATATAGATTCTGTGCAAAAAGTGATTTTGATAACAGCAGACAGATTATCAGTATGCCTCTTTTAATACGAGTGTTCATCTGACAGCAACATTTATTACAAATATATTTTGAAATTAAGAAAAACACAATATATTTGGAATCTTATAATCCTCAAATTTATGAACAAACGATTTTACTTTTTATTATTGATTTTTACGCCCATGATGTTGTGGGCACAGAATCTTAAACCTGTAGCACAAAAAATATTTACTGCCAAGCAACAGCAGGCAGTGTTTGCAACAGAGAATCTTTTTACTATTAGTCCGGACAATGAACAACTGAACAGACAATATGCACCTACTGCCACTAAAGCAACTTTTGTTGAGTTGAATAAGTCGGCAATTGCAACTTTAATGAGTCAGCAGCCTGATTATTTATCGCTGCGTATTCCTATTAACAACAATGTGGTGCAGGTTGATTTGTATAAAGCAAACATTTTTACTCCTGATTTTAGTGTTACTTCGGCAGGCAGCAATGGCGGGGCTGTGAACTATACTCCCGGTTTACATTATCAGGGTATTATTAATGGTGATAACAATTCCATAGCAGCCATCAGCATTTTTGATGATGAAGTGATGGCTTTGATTTCTACACCGGCTGACGGAAATTTTGTGATTGGCCGTTTAGAAAACAATCGTTCTAACTTACATGTAATTTATAACGATGCAGACCTGACCTCACGACCTGCAATGGAATGTGCAACACTTGCCGACAATGGAACTTATACACCACAGGAATTACAGTTGCCTGCCAACAGAGGTATGATTGTAAACTGTATCAGATTGTATTGGGAAGTAAATTATAATATTTTTCAAGGTAAAGGAAACATCACTGCTGCTGCAAACTATGTGACAGGAATTTTTAATCAGAGTGCAATTATTTATACCAATGACAATATTCCTGTTGAATTGAGTGAAGTTTATGTTTGGGATGTTGTGAGTCCATATACAGGAACAACCTCTTCAAACTATCTGAGTCAATTCCAGACATACCGTACAAGCTTTAATGGTGATTTAGGTCACCTGCTTGGTTATGGTGGTGGTGGTGGCATAGCAGCCGGTTTCAGTGGCATTTGTGCTTCAAACATCAATTCCAGTAAATGTTATAGTGGCATCAACTCCTCTTACAGCAATTTCCCGACATATTCATGGAGTGTTATGGTTGTTACTCACGAACAAGGTCACTTAATGGGGTCAAGACATACACATGCCTGTGTGTGGAATGGTAACAACACTGCTATTGATGGCTGTGGTCCTGCTGCAGGTTATGGTTATGAAGGAAGTTGTAGTGGCGCACCCATTCCTTCCGGTGGTGGAACTATTATGAGCTATTGTCATTTGAATTCCGTAGGTATCAATCTTTCTTTAGGATTTGGTTCGCAGCCACAAGCTGTAATCATTAATAAATATAACAGTGGTGCATGTTTGACTGCCTGTATTGGAATGGCATGTATGCCTCCTCCGGGAATGAATACCTCATCCATCACCAGCACATCTGCAATTTTTAACTGGACAGCAGCAGCAAGTGCTTCAAGCTATGTTGTTCGTTATCGTGTTGTTGGTACTTCAACGTGGACTACTGCAACAGCATCTGCATCACCTTACACTGCTACAGGACTGACACCGGGCAGCAACTACGAGTGGCAGGTGCAGACAGTTTGTTCCGGAGGAACATCAATCTATACTATCTCAACCACATTTGTTACACCACCAACTACTTGCAATGTACCATCAGGCACTGTAACTACCAACATAAATGCTACCAGTGCAACCTATACATGGACTGCAGTAGGTGGTGCGGTTAGTTATAATGTTCGTTACCGTTTAGTTGGAGCTTCTACATGGACTACGGCCAATACTACAGCAAACAGTTATTCTGTTTATTCATTAACAGCCAGCAGCAATTACGAATGGCAGGTGGAGACAGTGTGTGCAGGTGGAACAACATCAGGTTTTTCTGCATCAACACCTTTCTCTACAACAGCACAACCATGTAATACACCACAAAACAATTATACCACTTCTATAAGCAGTACTTCGGCAGTTTTATATTCTTCAGGTTCTGCAGGTAGTGCATTAAACCTTCAGTATAAGAAAGCAAGCAATTCAACATGGACAATTTTAAATAATGTATCTACTCCATATACGTTAACCGGTTTACAACCCAACACTAATTATCAATGGCAGGTACAACTGGTTTGTGGATTAGCCGTTTCTCCATGGAGTAGTACTGTTCCTTTTACCACTTTATGTGATACGCCAACAGCAGTGATTTCACCTTCCGGTACCATTAATGTTTGTGCAGGACCAGTAGTGCTTTCTGCAAATACAGGTACAGGATTAACATATCAATGGCTCAATAATGGTAATGTGATTTCAGGTGCTGACAATCCAACTTATAGTGCTACTGCAACAGGCAACTACGCTGTAGTAGTTACAAATTCAAACCTTTGCAGCAGTACTTCTGCAATAGTTAGCGTAAGCATTGGTGCTATGACAGGGCAAATTACCCCATCAGGAACAGTAAGTTTTTGTGCAGGCTCTAATGCCACATTAAATGCTACTTCCGGTCCGGGATTTACTTATCAATGGTACAGAAACAATGTGCTGCTTTCAAGTACAAATTCTTCTATTAATATTGGTTCATCAGGAACCTATTATTGTGTCATTACATCGGGGTCTTGTACTGTAACAACAAACAGTGTGGTAGGCAATCAGATTAACAACCCTACACCTTCTATTTCTCATACTACACCTACTTCATTTTGTAGTCCGGGTTCTGTTGTACTAACAGCAAATAGTTTTACCGGTGTACAATATCAGTGGCAGAAAAACAGTGTAGATATTCTTGGAGCAACTTCTCAGAATTATACAGCAACATCTAATGGGTCGTACAGAGTTATTGAAACTGCCAATGGTTGCTCTAAATCAAAAACTATTGCTGTAAATGCTGCATCTTCTGTTTCTGCTTCAATCTACACCAACGACCCAACAACACTCTGCAATCAGGGATCGGTTACAATGTATGTAGACAATCCTATTCCCGGATATAGCTATCAGTGGAAAAATAATGGAAGTAACATTTCAGGAGCTACGGCAACAAGTTATACAACAAATGCTTCAGGAAACTACTCTTGTAACATAAGCGCAAGTTGCGGCAACACAAACAGCAATGCTATTATTGTAAGTATTGGAAGTTTCAATGCACAGATAAGTCCATCAGGCAATCAGATTATTTGTACCGGTGGTGCTATGTTATTGAGTGCATCATCAGGAATTGGTTTTACACATCAGTGGTATAAAAATGGTAATGTTATTTCAGGAGCTACAGGTTCAACATATAATGCAACTTCAGGGGGTAGTTATACGGTATTCATTTCTTCACCATGTGGTAGCGGTACATCACCTGCTGCTGTGTTAACTGAGAACACTGTAACTGCTTCTGTGAGTCCTGCCGGTACATCAACAGTATGTGCAGGTACTCCTTTTACATTTACTGCCAATAGTGGTTCCGGTTACACTTATCGCTGGTTTAGAAATAATGTACTGCGACCAGAAATCAGTCAGAGCATCAACGTTACTTCAGCAGGACAGTATAAAGTAGAAGTTTCAATCAACGGTTCATGTGCTGTTACAAGTAACATTGCTGTTTTAGATGTCATCAACAATCCTGCTCCGGTAATTACACCTGCAAGTGCAACAATATGTAATGGAGCCGCACAGGTTTTCACAGCAAATAATTTTACAGGGGTAACCTACCAATGGTACAGAAACAGTGTATTGATTCCGGGTGCAACAGCACAAACTTATTCTGCAACATTAGCAGGACAATACAAAGTAATTGAAACAGCTAATGGTTGTTATAAAACAAAATCAGCTCAACTGGCAGTAACTTCTTGTCGTGAAGAAGGTGAAGGTATAATTGCTAATAAACAAAGTAACATCAGCATATCGCCAAATCCTTTTTCAGACCTGTTGAATATCTATGCTCCATCAGAAAAAGAAGGCAATGCAGAAATTCAGGTTTTGGATATGGTAGGTAAGGTTGTTTATCGTTCTGTTATCACCTTAAATCAAACATCAGAAATTAAACTGAATGTTCCTGCAGGAATCTATTTCCTATCAGTTAATGTTGATGGAAGGCATCTGATACAGAAAATTGTGAAATCAAGATAATAAAGTCATTCATTCAAAAAGACCTCGCTTCTGCGGGGTTTTTTTATGACCAAATTGCTATATTTGTAAGCATAAACAAAAACACATTCATTACGTAGTTAAATAAAAGCAATCATGTCAGGAGTTAATAAAGTAATTTTAGTAGGTAACCTTGGAAGAGATCCGGAAATACGTCATATTGATGGCAACATCAGTGTAGCAAAGTTTCCATTGGCAACATCAGAAGTTTATAAGAACAAAGACGGGCAAAGAGTTACACAAACAGAGTGGCATAATGTGGTTTTGTGGCGACAGCTTGCAGAGACTGCAGAAAAATTTTTGAAGAAAGGAAGTTTAGTATATATTGAAGGAAAATTACGTACCCGCAACTGGGATGACAAAGAAGGCAACAAAAAATACATTACCGAAGTCATAGGCGACAGCATGACATTACTTGGTCGCAAGCCCGATGAAAACGGAAATCCTTCAACAGGCGCTAATGACAGAACAACTTCTGAACATCACATACCTGATGCCGGACAATCAGAAATGAATGATGACTTGCCATTTTAAGTGCATGCCCAGCTAAGCAACATCATCCTATATTTGCAGTAAATTATATTGTATTCACCCCATCAGCATGCCTGTCGTCAGTAGCTTGTTACTTACCAATTTTTCATCCTATTCATTTACCGGTGAGCTGATAGTTATTCTTGTGTTGTTATTACTTTCTGCACTTTTTGCAGGAAGCGAAGTTGCCTTTTTCTCACTTCGTCCTGCACAGCTTCAGTATCTGAGAGATGAAAAACCAACCTATATCAATAAAATAATTCTACACTTACTTGATCAGCCTAAAAAACTACTTGCTACAATTTTAATTTCCAATACCTGTGTAAACATTGCATTAATTATTTTTTCTTCTCTCTTTTTTTCAAACTCACAGTTGTTGGGTGATAATCCCATACTCATTTTTTTTGTTCAGGTTTTCAGTGTGACTTTTCTTATCACAATGTTTGGTGAGGTGCTACCTAAGGTTTATGCAGCACATAACAACTTACGTATTCTTTCCTTTATGGCTTACCCGGTTTATATAATTGGAAAAATACTTACACCACTTAGTGTTCCGTTAGTAAAATCAACATCGCTGTTTGATAAGCTCCTTAAACGTAAACGCACCAACGTAAGCTTGGATGAATTGACACATGCCATTGAAATTACCAGTGATATTGAATCTCCACCGGAAGAAAAACGTATTCTTAAAGGAATTGTTAACTTCGGAAATATTGATGTCAAACAAATTATGCGTCCGCTACCAGACATGATTGCTTTTGGTTTGCAAACACCATTTAAAGAGCTGTTGCAGCGTGTTATTGATGCCGGATATTCAAGAGTGCCTGTTTATGAATCTTCTATTGATAACATCAAAGGTGTGTTGCACATAAAAGATTTATTGGCACACATTAAAAAAGAAAATTTCGACTGGCCGCTTCTTATCCGTAAAACATATTTTGTGCCGGAGAATAAAAAGATAAATGATTTATTACAGGAGTTTCAACAACGCAAAATACACATGGCTATTATTGTTGATGAGTTTGGCGCAACACAAGGGCTTATTACATTAGAAGATGTGCTTGAAGAAATAGTAGGAGAAATAAAAGATGAATTTGACGATGAAGAGCCTGTTTACACCAAGATTGATGAACAAACCTACGTGTTCGAGGCAAAAACATCACTGAATGAAGTATGCCGCATTCTTGAATTGGATATGGAAATGTTTGATGAAATAGAAGGAGAAAAAGACACCCTTGCAGGACTGCTATTAGAAATCAATCACACCATACCACGCATTAGCGAAGTAATAACATTCAAGAACCTGCGTTTTACTATTGAATCAGCCGACAGACGGAAAATAAAACGTGTTAAACTACAGATTATACAAGAACAGGAATGAAAAAGTTGGTATATATCTTTCTTTTCTGCTTGCTGGCATCGTGCAGCGAAACTCCAGCACCAAAGCCACGCGGATTTTTTCGTATAGATATGCCTGAGAAGAAATACACTTTATTTACAGATACCTCTTGTCCCTATCGTTTTGAAACTCCTCAATACAGTTATGTTTTGCCCGATACCAATCGTTTTGCAGAGCCTTGCTGGAAATATATTCTATATCCAAAATTCGGTGCACAACTTTATCTTACCTATAAGCCTTTAAAAAATAATCTTGCCCAAATGGCCGAAGACTCCAGGGGCTTTGCCTACAAACATACCATCAAAGCCAATGGTATTGACGAAAACGTTGTTAAAACACAAAATAATGTTTATGGTGTGGTATATGACATCGGAGGTAATGCTGCCAGCAACATGCAATTTTATGTTACCGACAGCCTAAAACATTTTTTAAGAGGTTCGTTGTATTTTAATACCATTCCCAATGCAGATTCGTTGCAGCCATCGTTGGAGTTTATCCGCAAAGATGTTTTACACCTGATAAACACTTTACAATGGAGCAATTAAAAAAATATCGCTACACACTTATTTTATTGACAGTAGTGTTAATGTTGTGTCAATCTTCTTGCAGACTTTTCAAAAAAAAATGCGACTGTCCGAAATGGAGCAGTCAGACAAAAAAATCACAGACGGTTTAATAGGTAATTCTATTTCTGCTTTTTATTTTCAGAACAAAGAATTTTAGCTGCATATTTAATCAAACTGATTTTAATCATATTCATAACAGCTTAAATTGAAGTTTTTATTGGATTTTACCAATGAAAGTCAATTTTTAGGTCTTGGCTAAGCTTTACTATTGCAGTCGAACTTTTTATGTTTTAAGTAAATTCAAAGGCAATTAATAAACACATCTAACAAAAAATATATTACTATGCCAAAACATTCATGGGCAGAGCCCTTTAAAATAAAAATGGTTGAGTTGTTGAAAATGACAACACCACAACAACGAAAGAAAGCATTACAACAAGCAGGTTATAATACCTTTCTGCTTAAATCTGAAGATGTATATATTGACTTGTTGACAGATAGTGGTACTTCTGCTATGAGCGATCAGCAATGGGCAGGCATGATGTTGGGTGATGAAGCTTATGCTGGAAGCAAAAATTTTTACCGATTAGAAGAAGTAGTAAAAAAATATTATGGATTTAAACATCTTATTCCAACACATCAGGGTCGTGGTGCAGAAAATATTCTGTCGCAAATAATGATTAAAAAAGGTGATGTGGTTCCCGGCAACATGTATTTTACTACAACGCGTCTTCACCAGGAACTTGCAGGTGCAACGTTCTATGACGTTATTATTGATGAGGCGCATGACAGCTCCAACCTGCATCCGTTTAAAGGAAATATTGACATCAATAAATTAGATAAGTTAGTTAAAAAATTTGGTGCCAATAAAATTCCTTATGTCTGTGTAGCAACTACAGTTAACATGGCCGGTGGTCAGCCAATTTCTATGGCTAATATTAAAGAGCTTAGAAAATATACTGCAAAGCTTGGCATTAAGGTTATGTTAGACATGACACGCATTGCAGAGAATGCATATTTCATACAACAGCGTGAAGAAGGTTATAAAAGAAAAAGTATTGCAACCATTGTAAAAGAAATATGTAGTCTGACAGATGGAGCAACCTTTAGCGGCAAGAAAGATGCTTTGGTTAACATAGGAGGTTTTCTGGCACTGAACGATGATAAAAAGTTTGAAGAAGCAAGTAATCTTGTTGTAGTGTATGAAGGACTGCATACCTATGGCGGTTTAGCCGGACGTGATATGGAAGCAATGGCAACAGGAATTATTGAATCTGTCAATGATGACCACATCAGAGCACGTATTGGTCAGGTGCTTTATTTGGGTGATAAGCTAAATGAAATGAATATTCCAATTGTAAACCCTGTGGGTGGACATGGAATTTTTATTGATGCTAAAAAGTTTTTACCGCATCTTAAACAAACACAGTTTCCTGCACAGGCATTAGCTGCTGAAATTTACGAAGACAGCGGTGTGCGTACTATGGAAAGAGGAATTGTTTCTGCAGGTAGAAATAAAAAAACAGGCGACCACTATTATCCGGAATTAGAGTTGGTGCGACTGACCATTCCACGCAGGGTCTATACACAGGCACACATGGATGTAATTTCAGAATCAATAGAACGTGTTTATAAAAACCGTGAAAAAATAAAAGGATTAGAAATGATTTATGAACCTACCTATCTGCGATTCTTTCAGGCAAGGTTTAAAAAAAGATAAGTGTTTTTTGTAATTATTGATTTCTAAAGGAGGCCTATGCCTCCTTTTTTGTTTTGCTGCAAATGCAAAAAACAGGCTGATTTATGCATCTTGTACTGTCATAAAGCATTTTGTACAATTATTCTTGGAATAAGTTTTTTCAGAAGTATATTTGAAAAATAAGAATAAACCAACTTTTAATAAGCTTAAATTATAACCGATAATTAATATAGTCAGACAGAAAATAAACCGCTCTTTTTTTAATGTCTGCCCAAAACCAAAAATATGTTAAATAGAATTGTCGGAATATTTACAGCAGCCCTAACATTTACCCTGCTTGTAACCTCTTGTAGTAGCCCACCTGAAGAAAAAAAAGAAGCGACTACTGTTGCTGCAAAAACTGCCGCAACAGTAGCGCCATTAGAAAATGATCATTTGTTAAGTGTGAATAATGCTGTGTTGTTAATTAAGAATTATTTAGACACAATTAACAATTCCGAAAATGCCGAAGCTTTAAGAAAACTACCTGTTGGCGGATCCATTAGTGCCGAAGCATTGAAAAGAATGACAGAAGAAAACCCTGATGCTAACGGCTACATGTTTTATGGCTTTAATGATGCAGAGCCTGCAACTTTATTTAAAGAAGCAAAAATGCTTGCTGCATGTAAGTTCAACTTTAATCCGGATAGTATGGTAAGCTATGAAACTAATGATGCAACCAATGTTTACCTGATAAACGATACCGTAAAACATACCTTTAACTCATTGACGTCCGAAGCCATAACAAACTATCTGTCGCAGTACAACAAGGTAATTCCTTCAGCAGCTTCTGTTTATCACTATTCAAATATTAAAGGAAATATGAGTCAATACACCTCTTTCTTTAATGAAAACTTTGGTGATGGCACAGTACAATGGCCTTATGCCTTGTTTTCATCAGATGAATTTTTGACACGACTTTATGAAGCAACAGAAGGTGAAAGTAATTTTGGTGGCATACGTTATTATTTTGGATTAGACAAAGAAGCGAAAGAAAATAAACTCAGAATTATTATTTTTGCAGTTACCAAATCGGGTACCAATGTAGTTGTGGATAATAAAATTCTTGAGCGACATTGGCCCCCATCATCATGATTGAATGGATCATTTCTATACTCGGATGCTTGCAACCTGCATTGAAGTGCTGGTGGCATTGTTCGGAGTAATGATATTTAAAAAAGCCGGACTTCAGTTCCGGCTTTTGATTTTCTTGCTTTTGTATGGTGCAGCAACCGATATTTTTGGATGGACATTTTATAAATTAAACCGTACCTATGTATTGATTGCTGTGGACATATATACTCTGGCCGAAGCACTTTTGATGGTTTTCATTATTCAATCAATAGGATTGTTTAACAATTTAAAGAATATTTTTAAACTAATTTACCTATTACTTTTTGTTTGCTATGTTGGCGCATATTTCGTTATGCCATTAATAAGTGATGATGGTGCTTATAGAGGTCCCTACTCCTTTGGCTACTTGTCAACCGTTGCTGTTTTGGCAGCTTGGGCTTCGCTCAAATGGATTGAGGGTGCAGGAAACAAACTCAACAGCCCGGTTTTTGCTTTGCTTGCAGGTGTATTTATTTATACTTTTTGCAGTGTGTTTATTGATTCCTTTATTGGCACAACAACAGGCGATGCAGTGTGGTGGATTCATGATGCAGCTAACATAACTGCTTATCTGATTTTTGCTTATTGCTTTTACCTGATTAAAAAATCCACAACAGTAGAAAAGTCTGTAATTAATTTACCAGAAAAAGTTTAGTAACACAGGTATTATTGCCTTTTTCATCGGTAGCAAAAACCAAATAAACTCCTGTTTGTGCACGCTTGCCTTCAAAGTTGTTGCCATCCCATGTAGCAATTCCACCTTTTGCTGTTGTTTCATAAACAACGTTTCCCGCAATATCAGTTATCTTTATATTACCATTTGCCGTAACACCACGTACTGCAATAGGACCATCGTAATTCTCTTTCACCGGGTTGGGAAATACTTTTAATCCTGAGCACGACTCTGTTCCTTGTGTGGCATCTCCAACATAAGAAATCAATCCTTTATCGGTGCCAATAAAAACTTCTCCGGTAACCGGGTCAATGGCAATTGAAGTAATGGCGTTTGAAAATAAAGGACTGTTTGAGGTATTAAAATTCTGAATTTGCTTTGTTCCATCAGCAGATAATAAAAACACACCACCGCCATTGGTGCCAATCCATTTTCTGTTGGCTCCGTCAACAGCAATAGCTGTAATAATTTCTTTGTCTAAAAGATACTGCGTAATACCGTCTATCGTTATCAGAATTTTTTGTGCTTTTGCCGGTGTACTTCCTGTTGCATTACCGGGCGAATAAATTACTGCAATACCTTCTGATGTTCCAAGCCAAATCTGACCTTCTTTATCTTCAACCATACAACGAACATCATTTACATTTAATCCACCTGTTTCCTGTGAAATTCTTGCTGAGGCTTGTGCCACAGGATCATAAACAATCAAGCCATTGCTGATTAGCGTGGTCCACACCTGACCATAAGAGTCGCATAAAATATCTCCGAAAAAAATATTTACACCAGATGGAATAACAGACTGTAGATTGATAGACTGCCAAACGCCCTCTTTACTCAATACATTCAAAGGTGTGTTTACCCCTGAATTCACTACCCAAAGATTTCCCGCTGCATCATAAGCTAAACCACCAATTTTTGTCTGTCCTGGATTTCCAAACGCTCCTTTAAGGCTACTGTTGTCTTTATTGTACATCTTCACCGGAACATTGTTATCAAACTCAAAAACACCATTGATGCGCGAACCAAGAAAAAAGTGTCCGGGATTTCCGGGCTCACTGACTACGGCTTGTAAATCGAGCATTTGATTGAGGTCAACATTTGAATTAGCTATTGTTTTTACATTCCACGTTTTCCATTGCACACCATCAAATGTTGAGTATCCATCATTACCATAACTGTCGCTCCAGCGGTTAGTGCCATGCGTAGTGACCAATGTTGTGCCATTGTGAAATACACAACTTGCATTGGGCGATGCAGGGCTGTTTGGAACTGTAAACGTTATGTTGTTGTTGTCGGTATAATTTACCAATCCATTGTTGCGATCAGCAATATAAAGTTGATTACCGCTGCCTGTAGCTACGCCAAACATATCTGTGTTCTGATAGTTAGCATTACCATAAATCTGACGCAATGGCTGAAAATTATTATCCCATTCATTAACAGAATAATTATTCACTGCATAAAGCAGGTCATTTTCAGCTTTTAATTGTCGCAGTGCAAAGCCTCCGCTAAGCAATGTTGTTCCTGTCGAAAAATTTGTTGTGTTAACGATGACTACACTATCTGTAGATGTAGAATGAAAATTAACAGCCAGATTGCCATTAAGCCAGCACATCTTATTAAAAGTTACTCCCGTAAAAGTATTGGGATAAACCATTTGCCACGTTGCAAAATTATTGAGTGATGGGTTACTTATTTCTCCTCTGAGGATGCCACCTGCAATGGCAGCATAAATATAAGTTCCATCAGTAGTAACCGAATAAACTGGCACTTCATTTCCTGTGGTTCCAACAACGTAGGTTTCTTTTATTTCAGCTTTTATCAGATCGAGCGCTAAAACACCAAAACCTGTTGCAAGATATGCGAACCTTCCATTAAAAGCTACATCATTAATAGTCTTGTCACCGGTAGCTGTTCTTCTTTCAACATCAGAAATATTAATGATGCCCGTACTTGATATAAGATCAATGTTAGAATTTACATAGCCTACAAAAACTACATTTTGTGTATGGCTGTAATCCATCAGCCTTATGCCTACATCAGAAAGCCCGTTAATCTTTGAATAGCGCTGCACACTGTTGTCTGACTTGTCAATAAAATATACAGCCTGATCGGTGGCGCAATAGACACGCTGTGGTGTGTTAGACACAAATTGTGCCTGTGTGTATGAAAGGTGCTCACGCCATGAGCCTAACGGCAGATTCTGTGAATAGGTCTGTGTTGCAGAGAGCAACAGAAAAAAGGCAATAAACAACTGTTTGTACATACGGTTCGGGATACGGAATATATAACTCAACATGAGGGAATTTATTTTATGGCCTGCTATGAGTTTCTATTTAAAATACTTTTGCACTACAAAAATATAAATAATCGTAATGGCATTGATAGCGGTAAATACCAGAATGCTGATTAAAGACAAGTTAGATGGAACAGGATGGTTTGCATTCGAGACCCTTAAGCGTATCGTCACACAGCATCCCGAACATCGTTTTATCTTTTTCTTCGACCGTAAATTCAATGCTGAATTTATCTTTAGTAGTAACATTTTACCGGTGGTCATTTACCCACAAGCCCGTCATCCGTGGCTTTGGTACACCTGGTTTGAAATAAGCATTCACCGTGCACTTAAAAAGTATAGACCTGATTTATTCTTCAGTCCGGAAAGTTTTATCTGTAGTAAGGCTGCAGTGCCTCAGGTGGCAGTTATTCACGATTTAAACTTTGAACATTTTCCACAATATATGCCTGCACAAGTTGCTCGTTACTACAGTAAATGGTCGCGCATAGCAGCACAGAATGCAAAGAGAATAGGTACTGTGTCAGAGTTTTCAAGACAGGATATTGTAAAAACCTATAATATAAACATTGAAAAAACTGATGTGCTGTACAATGGAATTCATGATCTGTATAAGCCATTATCAGCAGCAGAACAAGAGCAGGTACGCAATCAATATACCTTAGGTTGCCGTTATATTATTTACACAGGCTCTTTGCATCAGCGGAAAAACACGGCAAACATGGTGCGTGCTTTTGCACAGTATAAAAAAAAGTATGGCGGGGAATTAAAGTTTGTACTGGTCTCCGATCGCAGTAAAATGGAAGGTGATTTGCAATTGGCACTTTCTGAAATAGGCATTGAAAAAGATTTAATTTTTACAGGACGACTTTCTGCCAAAGCACTGGCACAACTAACTGCATCGGCAGAGGCAATGATGTATGTTTCGTTTTTTGAAGGTTTTGGCATTCCGGTGATTGAAGCCATGCGCTGCGGAGTTCCTGTAATTACTTCCAGTGTAAGTTGTCTGCCGGAGATTTCAGGCAATGCCGCTCTCTGTGTTGACCCACACAGCGTAAATGCTATTACCGGTGCTATGGAGCAGGTGTTGCAACATCAGGAATTTGCCGAACAACTAAAGCAAAAAGGCAAAATCAGACAACAAGATTTTTCATGGGATAAAACAGCTTCACTAACGTGGCAAAGTCTGCAGCTTGTTCTTGCTGAAAAAGGCAAAGAGTGAAAAACCAATCAGTGTAATAAGCGTAACTCCTGAAAGCCACAAAGCATAATGAATCGGTTTGTTTTCATAGCGGTATTCTATCCGATGACTGCCTTGTGCTACCGGTATGGTCATAAATAAATAATCTGTAACAACAGGTGTAACTTCTTTTCCATTATCGTAAATTTTCCAGCCATGATAGTGCTGCTGCATCAATGTTAATGCAGAAGATGTTTCAGCTTTTGCTTCAACAATTATTTTTCCCGGAATAAATGTCTTTACAGAAACTGTATTGCCTGCTGTTGGTTGAATATTCAACAAATATTTTTCGCTTGCAGGCACATAACAAACATTATGCACTGATGCAGGTGCCACAATGATGGGTTCTTCCAAATAAGCAATCACAGTGTCAGCAAAATAAATCCAGTTATTGGTAATTTGTCTTTGCCTGAGTGATTCATCATCAACAAAGCGTACATAATTTTTCAGCTGAAAAGAGTTATAGCCATCCCATGCAGGTTGTTTTTTAAACAGATTTAAGTTTCGCCAAAAAGGGCTTACCCATCCACCGGAATCGTTATTGAGTACAACAGGTCGCACTTCAGGAACAGGAAAATCTGCAATTGCTTTTTCTTTTACTTCTTTTGCTACTACAGAAGTTTTAAAATTGTAAGTCACGGTTACAGGAATATTTAATTGTGCAGCCACAACTACATTGGCAGCAGACAATGTAAATATTGTCATCAGCAGCTTTGCCCGATCTTTAATTAATAATGTCAGCGACATCATCACAATAAAAAACAACTGAATAAATCCTTGAAAGGCTATTGCCTGAGTAAACGAAATATTGTTGACAGCGTCATGCCAAGGTTTAAAGTTCCAGTCATCGGTATTCTTGAACCAAAAAAATATTGTTACTACTGCGGCAATGCAACCTAAGGTGACTAATGGCAACTTAAGGCGACTGAATGCATCGGGCGCAGAAAGTGCAATGCCGGAAAGCAACAATATTCCTGTAATAAAAAACAATCTATACACAGAGGGAAATCGGAATAAATCAAGCATAGGAAAAGTTTTGTAAAGCCAACCGAAAACCGGGGTGTAACTTCCAAAAGATGCAAAGAGCATGACGATAGTTGCTGCAAGAATAAGCCATGCAGAACGTGATTTAGGTCTGATGATAAAAAGCATAAACCCTGCCAACGGCAACATACCAATAAAAACCGATGACATGCTGATGTCTGTACCAAAAAATTCACTGTCGCGGGCCGATGCCAGTGGAAACATAAGAGATATGAGCGACTGTGGCGAAAAAGGACCAAACGATGCTACTTTAAATGAAAGACCTGTTGCTCGTGCAAGATAATCCGAACTTTGAAAAACACTATACAAGATACCCGATGAACACAACAACAACAACACAACAGCAAAAATGCTGTGCAATAAAAAACGTTTCATCCAGTGCTTACTCTGACGGTTGCGGATAAAAAGAAATACCGTTACAGTAAGCAGAATATAAAATAAAATTATTGCAAATGCAGGATAACCACCCGACACCAACAAGTAACCAAACAATGCAAAATGCAGTGCAAAGCGCCAGTGATTATGTTCTGCCATATTCTTAAAGGCGAGAATAACAAAAGGCAGCCAACAGGCAGCAATGGTAAAGGTAAGATGCTGTGCATTGCCTACAAACAAGCCGCAAAACATATAAGCAATTGCATTAATGAGCGCAATAAACGGGTTAACATGAAAACGTTGTAATAAAAACAACATCCCCACACCACCACCTATAACATGCAGCAAAAATTCCAATTGCACACTGTAAAGTGTATATGGACCAAACAACGACATGAGCCAGACAACAGGATACCAGACACCACTTTGCGGGTCGGCATGCATGGGGTAGCCAAACTGCTCGTAAGGATTCCAAAAAGGCAAAATACCATTACGCAGACACTGCACCACAAACATGCGCCACGGATAATACTGATCAGTAACATCCCATTTTAATGTGTTCTGAAAAAGTGCAACCTGATAGTAACCAACAACAGCTATCAGCACCAATAAAACATAAGGATATTTCTTTAAAAAATTTATCACGGGCGTAAAAATAGAAGGAATTAGTGATGTTAAAAAGATAAATTGATAATAGCAGCTATTTTTCCGATTTAAAAAATTATGTTTGTCATCAAACTTTGTATATGTCTGTCAAACTTCTTACAGATTACCTGCAGCAGCATACCTTAATAGGAATTAAAAGCGGTCTTCACAGAAAGTCATTTACAGACATTTGGATGGTAACTGTTGAAGGGCGTTTCTTTTCGCGCAGTTGGAACAAAAGTCATGACGGATGGTTTGGCGAATTTTTAAAAAACGGTGCCGGTCAACTGAAACTTAACAACATCATCCTGAACGTTCATGTCCAAAAAATTGAAAAAGACGATGTCGTTCAACAGAAAATAGATTTGGCTTATCTTTCTAAATACACACAACCTGAAAATGCTTCCTATGCACATGGCATTTCGCATCCCGATTATCATGACTTTACATTAGAATTTTTTCCGGAATGAATAAATATTTGGCTTACAGTTTAGCCAGAATATTCTCTAATGCAAGTTCCTTATCTAAAATTGCTTTCAATTCTTTGATTCCAATACGTTGCTGTTCCATACTATCGCGGTGACGAAGTGTAACCGTATTATCAGTTAATGTCTGATGGTCAACCGTAATACAGAAAGGTGTTCCTATGGCATCGTTTCTGCGGTAACGCTTTCCAATAGCATCTTTTTCATCATAATGACACTGATAAGAAAATCTTAGCGTATTGAATATATTCTGAGCCACCTCAGGCAGTCCGTCTTTTTTCAGCAGCGGTAAAACTGCGCATTTAATGGGTGCTAAAAATGGAGGAATGTTTAATACTGTACGCTGCGAACCATCGTTAAGTGTTTCCTCATTGTAAGCTGTGCTGAGGACTGCAAGAAAAAGTCTGTCGAGTCCAATGCTTGTTTCCACCACATAAGGAATATATGATGTGTTTTGCTCTGTATCGAAGTAGCGCAATTTTTTTCCGGAATATTTTTCGTGATTAGACAAGTCAAAATCTGTTCGCGAGTGAATACCTTCAAGCTCTTTGAATCCAAAAGGAAAACGAAATTCAATATCACAGGCAGCATTGGCATAGTGAGCCAGCTTCAGATGGTCGTGAAAGCGGTAGCGTTCAGCACCAAGACCAAGAGAAAGATGCCAGTTAAAACGCTTCTCTTTCCAGTGGTTGTACCATTCCATTTCTGTTCCCGGTTTTACGAAGTACTGCATTTCCATCTGCTCAAATTCGCGCATGCGGAAAATAAACTGTCGTGCCACAATTTCATTTCTGAAAGCTTTACCTGTTTGTGCTATGCCGAAAGGAATTTTCATCCTGCCCGTTTTCTGAACGTTCAAAAAATTTACAAAAATTCCCTGTGCTGTTTCTGGCCGCAGATAAATGGTTGCTGCATCATCTGTAACGCTACCCAACTGAGTAGAAAACATCAGATTAAACTGCCGCACCTCTGTCCAGTTGCGCGAACCACTGACGGGACAAACAATTTCCAAGTCAATAATTATCTGTCGCACTTCTGTAAGATTGCCTCCTTCTAAGGCTTCTTTAAAACGTGCATTTATCTTGTCCGCTTGTTGACGGTATTCAAGCACCCGTGCATTGGTAGAAAGAAACATGGCCTCATCAAAATTTTCGAATCGCTTGGCAGCTTTTTCAACTTCCTTGCGTATTTTATCTTCGATTTTAGCAACATGTTCTTCTATCAGTACATCGGCACGATAGCGTTTTTTAGAATCTTTATTGTCAATCAACGGATCATTAAATGCATCAACGTGTCCCGAAGCTTTCCATGTTGTTGGATGCATAAAAATGGCTGCATCTATTCCAACAATATCGGGGTTTGTCTGTACCATAGCTTTCCACCAATAGTCGCGCAGATTTTTTTTCAGCTCCACACCATATTGGCCATAATCATAAACGGCACTCAGTCCGTCATAGATTTCGCTCGAAGGAAAAATAAACCCATACTCCTTGGCATGTGATATAATATTTTTGAATAAATCGTCTGTTGTAGCCATAGGCGGCAAAGGTACGTGGAATAGATTATTGTAAAACTTTATCGGATAATTTTAAAGAGTAATGCTGAATCCGGAAAATCCTGAAACGAAAAGTCTTAAATATCTATAGCTTCAAGATATTTTTCTGCCAAGGGCTTGTTCAGATATCGGATAACATAAGCATTGGCTGAGGCGCGGTTAATATCGTCCGGACTGATGGATGATGACAACACAATGATGCGGCATGATTGACGGATATTTTCTGCAAGTGTGTTAAACTCATCTAAAAAAGCAAAACCGTCTTTTACAGGCATATTCAGGTCAAGGAAAATTACCTGAGGCAATGGTACCTTACTATCTTTGGCAATTGTGTTCAGATACTCAATGGCTTCATCGGCAGAGGTTTTTACAGTACACACTTCGCTGAACCCTGAAGAGGTAATAATACGCTCGTTGATGAAATTATCTATTTCATTATCATCAATCAACAGAACGTGTTGCAATCGAGAAGGAGAAGATGATTTCATTGAATCTTTTCCTGAAAATGTTAGTGGTGACAGGTGGAATCGAACCACCGACACAAGGATTTTCAGTCCTTTGCTCTACCAACTGAGCTATGTCACCGTTAATAAGTGCGCAAAAGTAAAAAAATAATGAATAGAAAAAATTTTTGTTTTTTTTAGTCACCTCCATTTCAAAGTTATTTGAATTAAAATTTTGTAGTATTGTTAACTTTGAACTTAATTTTCCTAAAGGAAGAGTCCGATAAAACTTACTTTGTTTTTAGAATATTTTTGTAACTGATTTTTACCCATACAAAGAAAACCATGCATGATTTTATTAATAAAGAGCGACTTTTTGCCTTGTTGACTTCATTAATTTTTATACTATTGGCATTACCCGGATTTTGCGTTTCGTCTGAGCCTGAACATGAGCATCATCCTCACAAAGCGGAAATAGGCATTGGCAATTCTGCCGTTTACTTTACTAAGGACAAAACTTTAAATTATGGCTTTCATTTTCATTTCAGCCGCAACATCAAACATTCAAACTTTTCCGTTGGTGCAGAATACGAAAGAATTTTTGACCGCCATGGTCATAATATGATTGGTCTTGTCGCAGGATATAGTCCGGCACATCGTGTTGAACTCAGCATTACACCCGGAATTTTATTTGAAGACGCTGAGCCCAACCATGCCGATGTTTCTCTCCATTTTGAAGCAGGTTATCATTTTGATATTAAAAACATTCACCTTGGGCCAATAGTTGAATGTGCAGTTGACAGGCATGATGTTCATTTCAGCATTGGACTGCACTTGGGTATTGGAATTGGAAAATTGATTGAATAAATAAGCAGTAAACACATGGCAGGACTAAATTTAACTTTGTAAATCAATAAAAGAATAAACAATAGAAACTGTAACCTGATTTAAGGAAGAGATCTATTTATCTCTGATTATGCCCTTCAGGATGATAAAAAAATATTGCAGTTGTCAGTTTTTACCATGACAAAATAACGAACAAGATTTAATGGAAATAGTTAAAAGCCATTTCAAACAGGGTATATTTTATTCTTGTCAGTGATAATAATGAAAACAATGTTATAAAAAAGTTTGTTAAACTTTAGTCTATTTTTACATTTAAAATAATTATTAAAATGAAAGAACGATTCAACCTATCAAAAGCCGACCCTAAAGCATTTGATGCTATGCTTAATCTTGAAAAATATCTTGCAGAAAGTGGATTAGATAAAATTCTTTTTGAGTTGATAAAAACACGTGCATCACAAATTAATGGTTGTGCCTATTGTATTAACATGCATGTGCGTGATGCCATGAAAATTGGTGAAACATCTCAACGATTATTCTTATTGGATGCCTGGCGCGAGACTACTTTGTTTACAGAAAAAGAACGAGCTGTTCTGGCACTTACAGAAGCCATGACATTGATTGCAAATAATCCTGTTAGCGATGCGGTTTTTGATGACGCCAAAAATCATTTAACCAACAAAGAAATGGCAGCAGTAATGATGACTATTGTAACCATTAATGCATGGAACAGAATTGCAATAACGTCAAGAACTGCTTTGGACTAAGTAATTTTAACCCACAATTGATACCTGATTAAAACAATTTTAGTATTTCCTATTTCAGATGGACTCCCAATCTATTATCGAAGAATTAAAGAAACTTAATAAAATCAGCAGTCAACTTGATATTTCTCAAGAAGAAAGAGCATCGCTGCTAAATCAGACTGCAGAATATACTAATAATTTTATTTCAACCCTGCATACCATAAAAGGTTATCAGGAAAAAATAGTTGGTAATTTGTCCATCAATAACAAACCTGCTTCTTTGAAGGATTTGCTAACTCTTTATCAGCATGAAGTTGCAGAAAGTGGCATTAATGCTGCCTCGCCAAAACATTTAGGCTACATTCCGGGTGGAGGCGTTTACACTGCTGCCTTGGCCGATTTTATTGCTGCAATTACCAATCCGTTTGCCGGAGCATATTTTGCGGCTCCCGGTGCTGCAACTATAGAAAACGAAGTAGTTGATTGGTTGAAAAAAGTTTTTTCTTTTCCTGAAAGTGCTGTTGGATGTTTATCATCTGGTGGCTCTGTTTCTACTTTAATTGCATTTACTGCTGCAAGAGATAAATTTAAAATTAAAAACGAAGTCATTCCCAAAAGTGTAGTTTACCTTAGTGAGCAGGTTCATCATTCTACCCAAAAAGCTTTACGGATAATTGGTCTTGAAGATGTCATTGTGCGTTATATTCCTTTGGATGATTGGCATAAGATTAAACCGGATGCACTAAATGCTTTAGTTGAAAAAGATAAAGCAGAAGGACTAAATCCATTTTTAATTGTTGCCACAGCAGGCACAACCGATACCGGTACTATTGATCCATTAAATGATATTGCCACTATAGCTGCTCAGCAAAAACTTTGGTTTCATGTAGATGCTGCTTATGGAGGATTTTTTATTCTAACATCAAAGAAAAATTTATTCAAAGGTATTGAACGTGCCGATTCAATAATTGTTGATCCGCATAAAGGTTTGTTTTTACCCTATGGTGTTGGTGCAGTTTTAGTGAAAGATAGTAATGCTGTTTTACACTCACATTATTACACTGCTAACTACATGCAGGACGGACAGAATGAAGAGTTGCTTAAAAGTCCGGCAAACCTTTCACCGGAACTTACCAGACATTTTCGTGGGCTCCGTGTGTGGTTACCATTAAAATATCACGGCATAGAACCTTTTATTGCCTGCCTTGAAGAGAAACTTTTGTTAGTACAATATTTCAGAATGAAATTGGCAGCGCGGGGATTTTGTCTCGGCCCGGAACCTGATTTATCTGTAAGTTATTTTTGGTATCCGTTTGCAAATGACGCTGATGAAAAGAACAAGCTGCTGATGGAAGAAATTCATAAAGATGGTTCTGTATTCTTAAGTTCGTCTATTATTAATAATCGTTTTGTAATCAGAATTGCAATCTTAGCGTTCAGAACAAAAAAGGAAACCATTGACGAAGCTGTTGAAATGATTGACCGCTGTTTAGAAAATATATTATCAAACTATTCGTGAAAAACGTCTTTGCTAAAAAAAATTTTCTGTCCTTCATCCACCATAAATCTGCTTTTTTTTAATTTTTTGTAACCTTTTGTTTTTTCATTTACTCTAATTGAGTATAAACATTAAAAAATAATAAAAAATGAAAAAAACATCATTACAACAAGACAACTCACTTGAAACTATGAAGTCTTCAAGTAAGAAAAAAACAAGGTTTAATTTAAAAACACACTCTGTATTTCTACTCCTGCTTTGCCTTGGCACTTTAGTTACGTCTTGTAAAAAAGATAACGACTCCAATCCTTTAGAAAGCACTCAATATTACAGCCTTCAAGATGGTATGCGCAAACTTTGGAACGACCATATGCAATATACCTACGCAACCGTTGATGCTTACTTCAACAATCCTTCCGGGCTATCTTCCTCTTTGAATCGCTTATTAGAAAATCAAAAAGATATTGGTGCTGCAATTGTTCCATACTATGGTCAGGCTGCTGGCGACACACTTTCGGCTTTGCTGACAACACATATAAACTTAGCTGTTCCTGTTCTTGAAGCCGCAAAAAACAACGATCAGCCAGCCCTTAACCTGGCAATAGCAAACTGGAAAACCAATGCTAATGATATTGCAAACTTTCTGTCAACCGCCAATCCAAAAAACTGGCCTCCTCATGATATGCAACACATGATGGAAATGCATATTGACCAAACAACAACCTATGCCGTTGATTTGTTGAACAAGGATTACAACAATGCAATCACTCATTATGATGAGGCTAATCAACACATGCTTGATATGGCTGATGACCTTGCTAAAGGAATAGCATTACAATTTCCCGATAAATTTTAAATCACACTCAACTTTTAAAAATTACATCAATGGAAAATAAAATCTTATCCCAGACTTTTAATCTGCTTAAATACACTTTTGTTGTTGTTCCCATTGTTGCCGGTGCAGATAAATTTACAAACCTGCTTACCAATTGGCCACAATATATCAATCCAACAATAGCCGGAATGCTTCCTTTATCACCTGCAGTGTTTATGATGATTGTCGGTGTAATTGAAATTACAGCAGGTATTATTGTATTGAAAAAGCCTGCTATTGGTGGGCAAATAGTAGCAGCATGGTTAACACTTATTGCACTGACCTTGCTCTTAGGTTTCAATTATATAGATGTTGCTGTAAGAGATTTAGTCATGGCAATATCGGCTTTCTCAATGGCTCAATTAGCTAAATTTGTAAAACAATAATATGGAACTTTATAAAGAACTATCCGAAGCACAAATTGCAGAACGTATATTAAAAGGAGAAAAATCGCTTTACGAAATTATTGTAAGGCGATTTAATCCCACACTTTATAAAATTGGACGCTCCTACAATTATAATCACGAAGATACGGAAGATCTTATGCAGGATACATTTGTAGATGCATATAAAAATCTGTCTCTGTTTGAAGGACGTTCGAATTTTAAGACCTGGATAATCCGCATTATGCTGAACAACTGTTTTCGCAAAAAAGAAAAAGCTGGATTTAAAAACGAAATACAACAAGACGTGAACGATAATTCAAAACCAATGTTTACTCATTCCAACAACGACACTACTCAAAAAATACTAAACCACGAACTGGGAAACATTATAGAAGAAGCATTGAAAAAACTTCCTGAAGATTACAGAATGGTTTTTGCTTTGCGCGAGATTAACGGACTCAACGTTGCAGAAACTGCTGCACTGTTGCAAATCAGTGCTGCCAATGTAAAGGTACGACTCAATCGTTCAAAATCTATGCTGCGTGCTGAAATTGAAAAATCGTATGCAGCAGAAGAGTTGTTTGAGTTTAATGCCGTTTACTGTAATGCCATGACAGACCGCGTGATGAAAATTATTGATGAGTTGTAACCGTTTTTTTGGGCCGTTAATTTTAATCCTGTATATGCGCAAATGTTTTAATCTGCTCAACATTTTGAAAATTTTTTCCCATATCAAACAATGTAGTCCAGAATAATGGTTTACTGGATATATTAGTTTTATTTTGAGTTTTACTAATAACAATTAATTCGCCAAATGATTTAAATGAATCAAATCGGCTTTTAAAAATAAGTTTCCCTCCATCGATATGAATTAATTTCCAATTTGTTTTGTTTTGGATTTTGTCTGACAATTCTTTCAAATTAACTTCCTTATATAATACACCTTCTTGTTTTGAAGAAAAGTTATTTGTAATTCCCACTCTTTTTGATATTAAAATATGAAATAATAGCAAAATGGTTGAAAGAAAAGTTGTAGGTAAAAATACCCACTTCATTAATTCTATTTTGTTAATTGAAGAAACAGGAAAAACTAAAAAATAACCAATTAAATAAAGTATTGAAAGAAAAATAAAACTTTTAAGAAATAAAAATACTATTGATTTCATTTTTGTGCTCAATTAATTAACTTAATCCATACAACCACTCACCCAATCTTCAAATAAAGCATAACCAAAACCAATTACAGCTCCAATGCCATTTCCTGTAATAGCTCCACCCACTATACCTAAAATTATACGCCCACCACATTCTGTATCCTTACTAGGTCTCCCACCTGGTATAGGAGGATTTCCATTAACTAATGGTAAAAATGAGAATTGCTCATTTGCTGAATATAATCTTTGATTTTCAACAAAGATATCAAAAATTGTTAACATTCCTCTTTTCTGAAATTCCGAAAAGTCGCTGTTGTTTACATAATAAATATATGTGCTTGTAACATTTAGAAGAGTTTCATAATCATCTTGACTAAAAAAATAATCAACATAATCAATGATGATATCCTTTTCTTCTGACGGAATAATATTCTGTTCAACATAAGATTCCAACATTTCTGAATAGTTAAAACTTGGATATTGACTTAATAGAGTTTCACTATAAACAAACCTCTCATTTATTTCATTTGCATCATGTCCTTTATCTGCATAAAACTCAATTATAGCATTTTTATAGTCATCCAAAGTTATACCATCTCTGTTGCTTGGGTCATTACTTTTCTTTCCATTAATTAATTCGCGATTTTCAGTTAAAAAGTTAAAATAATTAGCAGAACTGTAATCATATTTATTCTTTTCATTAGGGTAGTATTTTCCATTAGATATATCTTGTCTAATATATTTTAAGCATTCTTTCTTAGATATATTGATATCGTTATTTTCCTTATTACAAGAGAAAGTCAAAAACAAAAAACAAACTGTTACAAAAGTATACGATGTGATTTTTTTTATATTTTATTTATTACTTGATTTTCTATATTAATTATTCTATCTGATTTTGTTTGACTCCATCATACATATTTAAAACGATGAAATTTTTTCTTTTATCAGTAGCTATCAACAAACATACGTGCTAAAAATTTCAATTAACTATAATGCTGCATTATTTGCAATAAAATGAATTATTTGCATATTTTTGCGCTAATCATGAAAGATAAAAACAAATTGGTTGCCAACAACATAAAGGCAATACGTGTTGCCAAGCAAATTTCACAAGCTGAAGTTGCAAAAGCATTATCACTTACTCCAACTGCTTATAACCGCATAGAAAACAATAAAACACAAATTACTTTAAATGTTCTATTTATTATTGCAGAAGTTTTAAATGTGGAAGTAGGAGAACTACTTTTTTTACCTATTAAAAGCATCGCCCATAATCATAATAGTATTGTAATGGCTAACTTCAATAATGGCACTTTACACATTACCGTTGATACAGAAGATTTGAAGAAACTTAATAAGAAGCAACCATTTTAAAGCCTGTTTTTAAGATGTTTCAAGATTATCAATTTTTTTTAATTGAAATTAATATCATTGATAATTAAAGATACCCCTATTTGATTTCGAAAGTTTAAAATAAAAAATACTCACTTCCATTTTTTAATTTTAGTAGAAAGAATTCTTTTGCATCAAGTTATATTTTTATTACTTAAACACCAAACAGGTTTTCTAAAATTATTTTGAAAAACGTTGTTCCTTCTTTTTAAAAATAGACATTGCTATTTAGTTCTTTTGATTTAAGATTCATAAAAATACAATCAATGCTTTTACATCCTACATCATAGTCTGTTAAATCTTCAACATATTTTTGTAAAAATCAACCAACAAATAGAACATTCTATTGTGCTTATTCTTTTTTAACATTTGCTTCCCTAAAAAAGTCATTTTTGCTTTAACTCAAAATTAACCATATTCGCACTAAAATTTTTATTGTTTTACACCGAAAATTTTTTATATTCAATGACTTCAATTAAAAAACTATGGGTTTGGGTAATGACCCTCGCTGTCTTATCCTCCTGCAAAACTACTCAAAAGTCTGCCTCCGAAGTACACAACCTGCCTAAGATAGAAGTTAAACCTGCTTTTGAGGGTTATCGTGCCAGCAACACCATAGTTAACGATCTTCAGCATACCAAACTTAATGTGCGCTTCGACTGGCAAAAGAAATACCTATATGGCATTGCCGAAGTAACTGCCAAACCTTATTTTGCCAACGTAAACACATTGATACTAAATGCCCGTGGTATGGACATTAATGATGTTAGTTTGATAACAGACACCGGGAGAAAAAAATTAAACTATTCCTATCAAAACGATTCTTTAACCATCAACCTCGACCGCTTTTACAACAGAGCAGAAACCTACACCGTATATGTTGACTACATATCAAAGCCTGACGAATTAAAAAACATTGGAGGCAGTGCAGCAATTATTAGTGATAAAGGTCTTTACTTCATTAATGCCGATGGTAAAAACCCTAACAAACCACGACAAGTTTGGACGCAGGGTGAAACACAAAGTAACTCCGTTTGGTTCCCGACAATTGATTCTCCAAACCAAAATATGACTCAGGAAATCAGCATAACTGTTGACAGCTCATTTATAACACTAAGCAATGGTTTGATGACATCCTCCGTTAAAAATACAGACGGCACACGTACAGATACATGGAAACAATCATTACCTGCTGCACCCTATCTGACTATGATGGCAGTGAGCAATTTTAAAGTAGTTAAAGACCGTTGGCGCAATATTGAAGTAAACTATTATGTTGACCCTGAATATGAAAAATATGCAAAAGATATTTTTGGAAACGTACCCGAAATACTCGACTTCTACTCTCGCAAATTAGGCGTTGACTATCCTTGGGAAAAACTATCAAATGTTGTTGTTCACGATTACGTTAGCGGTGCTATGGAAAACACTTCTGCTATTCTTTATGGTGAGTATTTACACCGCACCAAACGCGAACTCCTAGATGGCAACAATGAAAGCACCATAGCGCATGAAATTTTTCATCACTGGTTTGGCGATTATGTTACTTGTGAATCGTGGAGTAATATACCATTAAACGAGTCATTTGCTACCTATGGTGAATATCTGTGGGATGAATACAAATACGGTCGTGAAGAAGCTGACAAAGGTGGTATGGATGATCTGAATCAATATCTTGCTGAAGCCAAATACAAGCAGGTTGATCTTATTCGCTTTCATTACAATTCGCGCGAAGATATGTTCGACAGACACAGCTATTCTAAAGGTGGACGTGTGTTACACATGCTTCGTAAATATGTTGGCGATGATGCCTTTTTTATGTCATTGAAAAAATATTTAAACGACAATAAATTCAGCCCTGTTGAAGCACATAATCTACGTTTGGCTTTTGAAGCTGTTACCGGACAAGACCTCAACTGGTTTTTCAATCAGTGGTTTTTTGCTAAAGGTCATCCCATTATTGACATCAGTTATCAGTGGAACGATACACTGAAAAAACAAACTGTCATCATCGAGCAAAAACAAAACCTTCAGGAAACACCACTCTATAAACTTCCTCTTTCAATAGATATTTATGAGAACGGAAAAGTGAGACGCGAACAGGTTACACTTACGCAACAAAAAGAATATTTGTTTTTTGATTGCAACAACAAACCTCAGTTGATTAATGTTGATGCAGAAAAACAATTGCTGTGCTCAAAAAAAGACAATCACACCAATGATGAATGGATGTTTCAGTACAAGCATGCACCATTGTTTCTTGATCGTTACGAAGCAATTGATGCTTTGGCAAAAGGCTATGAAGGCAATAGTGCAGAAGCAAAAATTATTATCAGTGCATTAGACGATAAAAGCCCTTCTATCAGAGCACTTGCTTTGAGAAATATAGGTGCAGCAGCAAAAGCCGATAGCGCAGTAAAAAATAAGTTACAACAAATGGTAACTCAAGATGCTAAAGCACATGTTAGGGAATCTGCCTTGTCAACTTTATATAAATATTTTGATGATTCTACTTTAGATAATATTGCTATAAATGATTCATCATACAATGTAATGACTACAGCATTGGAGCATTACATCACAAAAAATCCCAAGCAATTGTCCGAACTAAAAAAATATGAGTCAGATAATAACAACAACCTTCTTTACACACTATCGGGGCTTTATGCACAGTATGGCAGCGATGAAAATTATGATTACATGATAAATGCATTAAATGTGGCTTCGGGATTTGGAAAGATGGGAATTATTCAAAATCTCGGAACCTTCCTCGAACATAGTTCGCCTGCTGTAACAGAAAAAGGTGTTGACGCTTTGACTGATGCTGCAAAAAACAGCAGCTCAAAGTTTATGAATATGCAAACGTCCAATACACTGAGTAAACTCAAAAAATTTGTCACCAACAAGATAAAAGAGTTGGAAACAAAGCCTGAATATTTTGATCAGTTACGTGATTACAAAAAAATTGAAGAAAAACTCACTTCAAGCATAACTTCACTTAAGAAATAAACTTCTCAATCTTTTACTCGATTATCTTTGCCGCAGAATTTATTTTATGCAGCGAAGAATAAGAACACGATTTGCTCCCAGCCCAACAGGCCCTTTACACATGGGCGGTGTGCGCACAGCATTATATGCCTGGCTGTTTGCTAAAAAAAATGCAGGCGATTTTTTATTACGTATAGAAGATACCGATCAGAACCGCTTTGTTCCCGGTGCTGAACAATATATCATTGATGCACTACACTGGTGTGGCATTACCATTGATGAAGGTGTTTCTGTTGGTGGAACACATACGCCATACAGACAGAGTGAACGAAAAGAAATTTACAGAAGCTATGCCATGCAACTCGTTGAGTCCGGCAATGCCTATTATGCATTTGATACTGCACATCAATTAGAACAGCAGCGCAAAAATGCAGAAGAAAAAAAAGAAACCTTTTCTTATGGCAGTGCAACTAGAATGAAGCTTAATAATTCATTGGCATTAAGTGTTGACGAAGTTAAAGAACTACTTTCAAAGAATGTTGCTTATGCTATCCGGTTGAAAATTCCGGAAAATGAAACTATAACTTTTACAGATCTCATTCGTGGTGTAGTTAGCTTTGACTCTAATTTAGTTGATGATAAAGTGTTGCTTAAAAGTGATGGCATGCCTACCTATCATTTAGCACATATTGTTGATGACTACCTGATGGAAATAACACATGCCATCAGAGGTGAAGAGTGGCTGCCTTCGGCTCCTGCTCATATATTAATTTATCGTTATCTCGGACTAACTGCACAAATGCCACACTATGCCCACCTTCCATTATTACTAAAACCTGATGGTAAAGGAAAACTCAGCAAGCGTGATGGTGACAGATTAGGATTTCCTGTCTTTCCTCTTGAATGGAAAGACCCTTCAACAGGTGAGGTTTCTAGTGGCTACCGCGAGAGTGGTTACTACCCCGAAGCATTTGTTAATATGCTTGCAATGCTTGGTTGGAATCCCGGAACAGCGCAGGAAATTTTTAATATGAACGAACTCATTGCAGCATTTTCTTTAGATCATGTTCACAAAGCAGGTGCACGTTTCGATCTTGAAAAAACAAAATGGTACAACACACAATGGATGCTGCGACAACCCAATGAAGCCATTGCAAAACGAATTAAACCTATGGTTGCAACACGCACTGGAATCAGTGCAGATGATGTGCGCCTCTCTGATAATTATCTAACAGCATGTGTGGCATTGTTAAAACCCCGTGTTCAGTTTGAGAAAGAAATGCCTGAAAAAGGAATATATCTTTTTAAAGCACCGTCAGAATATGATCAGACAGTAATCTCTAAAAAATGGAAAACTGAATTTATTTCATTTTTCAAAATGCTCTCTGATGAATTTATGACTTTACAGGACTGGAGTAGTCAACTTGCCGAGCAAACTTTTAAAACTACTGCTGAAAAAAACAATATCAAACCCGGTGAAGTACTTCAACTCTTTCGCGTATTTGTTAGTGGGCAGGCACAAGGTGTTGACCTTTTTCCAATGATTCAACTGCTTGGAAAAGACGAAGTGATTAAAAGATTAGAAACTGCGTTGAAGTTTGTTTAATACCAGCAATATATTTTCTAAGCCCTGAAAGAACTACGGTTTACACTGCTCCTGCATATTACATTCTTTCAGGATTGGTATTAATTTTTAATACGTATCAATTGGTGAGTATAATTGTACTGTATGGCGCAACCGTAATTTTGTTTCCTTTAACAGTAGTTTGCTTTGATGTCTGAAAAATCGGATTTACAAGTTCGTTGTCTTTTTCTTCTTTAGTAAGTGTAACGGCCGTTGCACTAACGTTGTTAATTATCAAAACACGCATCTGATTATAAATGCGGTAATATGCCATTATACTTTTATTGCTCAAAGAAGAGTTTTCAAATTGACCATACTGCAACGCTCTGTTGTCTTTGCGCAAAGAAATGATTCTTGAATAATGATTCCACAGCGACTGATCTTCTTTTATCTGAACCATTGCAGGCTCAACGGTTTTATCTGTACTGTATTTCGGCTTCATCCATTTAGGTCGCATTTCATCTTCTTTTTCAGGAGCAAACAACATGGGTTCACGAATAAACTCATCAGGCTTTTCTCCCTTCATCCCAATCTCTTCCCCATAATAAATGTATGGAATTCCGGGAAGGGTAAATAAAATATTGGCTGCAAGCTTTGCTTTGTCAACATTATTTCCAACCTCACTCATCAATCTGTTCTGATCGTGATTGGTAAGGAAAATAACATCCCTATAATCTTTATTTGCTGTTTTATAGTGCGTGATTATTTTTTCCATTCTCACAGGAAAATTACCTGCATTCTCATTCTTCAGAGATTGAACAACCTCACGTGACAAATCAAAGTCAAAACAAGCATCGAGTGGTTTAAGATATGGTGCTACAACATCAGAAGAATTGTCCACCTCGCCTACTAAAAAGATATGCTTGTTAATGCTTCTTACATAAGCAGAAATCATATTCCAGAAGCCAACATTTTTGATGTGATCATTAAAAATATGCTGTGCAGCATCCAATCTGAATCCATCTACTCCCAAATCAATCCAAAATTTTAAAATTCGTTGTGCTTCCTCCACAACCTGTGTATTGTCGTAGTTCCAGTCAGGCATTTCAGGACTGAAGAAACCATAATAGTATGCTTTTCCAACTGTATTCCCTTTTTCATCTTTTGGCAGATGCCATTTGTCTTTCTCCGTTGCAGGAGGGTTGTTACTCCACAAAAAATAGTTTCGCATTGCACTTGCCGGATTTTTTACTGCTTCTAAAAACCAGGGATGTTTGCTGCTGCAATGATTTAGTGGTATATCTAAAATCACCTTAAATCCTTCTGCATGAGCATCTTTTAAAAAGTATTGAAACGATTCTATGTTTCCATATTCCGGTGATAATTTATTATAATCCGTCACATCGTATTTATGGTATGAAGGCGAAGCAAATACCGGGCTGATTAAAATTGCTTCTGCACCTAATTTTCTGAGGTAGTCCCATTTGGCAGTAATACCTTTAAGGTCGCCAATGCCGTCACCGTTGCCATCACTAAAGGAGCGGACAAAAATATGATAAGTAACACTGTTAGGCCAGTCTTGATCAGGCTGAGACACATTAAGAGTTATGGGTTGCTGTGCCATTAGCAGACTAAGGTTTATAAAAGTGAGTAATAAAACAAGACGAATTTTCATTTCTATATTTCATAAATAAAAGGCGATATTAAAGAAAAAGAATCATTTGCCAATGAATTACTTTTGTATCCAAAATTTTGCATTATGCACCAACTAATTTTATCCGGTATTGAATGTTATGCGCACCATGGCTGTTTATCACAAGAAACCGTTATTGGTGGCCGCTATCGTGTGGATATCACTTTTTATGCCGACCTGAGTATTGCAGCAAACTCCGATAATCTGACTCAGACTATTGATTATGTCGAAGTCAATGAAATGGTTAAAACACAAATGGCCATTCCGTCAAAACTTATAGAACATGTTGGCAATCGCATTGCACAAAAAATGAAAGAACGTTTTACAATATGCAGTAAAATAAAAGTGGCCATAACCAAATATAATCCTCCTGTAAAGGGTTTTATTAGTGAAGCTACATTTGTAATTGAAGCTTAATGTAACCAGTTCGGCTAATTAATCGTTTAAAACCATTTATTTCAGTATTTTCACTCTTGTTGCCGCAAGCAAAATATTTTTACATTTGCCGCCAGTAAATAGGGTCGCGTGGCCGAGTGGCTAGGCAGAGGTCTGCAAAACCTTGTACAGCAGTTCGAATCTGCTCGCGACCTCACTCAAAATCCCGCCTCCCATAGCGGGATTTTTTGTTTTATTCAGGTAACCATTTACACTGCCACCTCGTATAATTTTTTAATATTTCTTATACCCGGAGCAATGCAATCCAATAAATGGTCTTTTAAAATTGATAAAAAGCTTTACGTCATTTTTATCTTGCTTATTGTTATCACCTTAGCCAATGCCTTTATAAGCACCTATATTATTGACAAAAGCAAAAACATCACCATAGAAATTGCAGAAGTAACTACACCTTCGCAATCGGCAATTTCCGACCTTACTCAGTTAGTAAACAATTCATGGCTTCAGGCAACCAATGTAGCTTTTCGCAAAAATAAAGCTGCCTCCATCAGCGAACTTCAGTTTATTAACGAAACACAATATCCTGCACTAAAAAAAGAACTTAAACACCTTTCAGAATCTTGGCAACAAAAGGAACAGCTTGCCTTGGTCGGTCTATTCGAAAAATACGACCGTTTAATTTATTTTGAATCACAGCTGATTGAGAAAGCTCGTGTTAGTACAGAAAATAATGTAGAGATATTAGAAACACAAATTACCCCACAAGTACAGGAAATTACTGCTCTGTTAAGCGACTTCAACATAAAAAAACGCGCTGAAACTACCGCTAAACAAAAAGAAATGATTCAGTCGTTTATAGTTTTGATGGCTGTTGTTTTAGGTTTGGCAATGGTTATTATTAATTTCATTATCGTAATTACTTTGTTTCTGAATAAACAGGTTGTTAACCCATTAATGAAAATAAGACGCTATCTGTTGCAGTTAGGAAAAGGTGAGTTGCCTGAACTTAATATTAAAACACCTAAGAATGCCGTTGGCGAAATGATAGATGCACTTAAAATGCACGTAAGCGGATTGAATCGGACAGCAGAGTTTGCCAACAATATAGGTCAGGGAAAATTTGATTATCACTTTGAACCATTGAGTGAAAATGATGTTCAGGGTAAAGCGCTTCTTGATATGCGCAGCAAATTAAAGGCGGCCAGCGAGGAAGATGCTTCGCAAAAATGGATTTCAGAAGGTCTTGAACGAATCAGTGTCTTGAATAAAGATTATACCCTCGATATGCAGGTACTTTGCAATAACCTGATAAAAGAAGTTGTTGAATATTCCAGTGCCTGTCATGGAACGGTGTTTTTATTAGACACAAAAGATGAATCGCTGCATGAAGTTGACTTAAAAGGAATCTACTGTAGAAGTCATCAACTTACCGACTTACACATAGAGTGGATTAAACATCAGCTGGTAAAAAAATGTATTGACAATAACGAAAGAATAGAAACAAGTTTGCTTTTTGACATTAGAAAAGACGGAGAAAATAAGTCTATGCCTTGTTCTGTTTTTGTCATGCCGCTATTTGCATCCGGTCGTGTAATTGGTGCTTTAGAAATTGCATCATTAAACAAACTCACTGCTTCAGGATTAAATTATCTGCAACGGCTAATTGAGCCGGTATCTGCAAGTATTTATGCAGTATATTCCAATGCACTCACTCGCGAATTGCTTGAAGAAAGTATTATGCAATCTGAGGAGTTGGTAGCACAAAAACAAGAGTTGGCACAGGTAAATCAAAACCTTACTATTAAATCTGAGGAGTTGGAGATTTCACAAAAAGAATTGAAAAAGCAGCAAGAAGAATTAAAGGCTGCTAATATAAATCTTGAAATCAAAGCACATCTGCTCGAAGAAAGAAGTCTTGCTGTTGAAGAAGCACGTCAATCACTGGCTTTTAAAGCAACCCAGCTTGAGCAAACCAATAAGTTTAAATCGGCATTTCTTGCAAACATGTCGCATGAGCTTCGCACACCATTAAACAGCATTTTGATTCTTGCCAAACTGCTTGCAGGAAATAAAAATAAAAACCTCACGGACAAACAAATTGAACATGCAAGTGTCATACATAAGTCGGGATCTGATTTATTATTGCTTATTAATGATATTCTTGACATTTCAAAAATTGAAAGCGGTAAGCTGGAATTTGTTTTTGAAAAAATGAATATTGAGACCGTTGCAAACGACATCAACCTGTTGTTTAAAGAATTTGCCAGCGAAAAACAGATTAACTTTCAGGTAAAAGTTTGGGATAATTGTTATCCGGAAATGGTGAGCGATAAGTTGCGTCTGGAACAAGTTATAAAAAATCTAATCTCCAATGCTTTGAAGTTTACTGATAAAAACGGGCATGTTAGTCTTGATTTCAGAAAAGCGACTACAGAAGATTGCAAGACTCACAATCTACTCTTTGAAGAAGATATTATTGCAATTAGCGTAACTGACTCAGGAATTGGAATTCCCGTTGAAAAACAAAAGCAGGTATTTGAAGCATTTAAGCAGGCCGATAACAGTACAAGCAGAAAATATGGTGGTACAGGACTTGGTCTTACCATCAGTCGCGAAATAGTTCAAATTCTCGGTGGTGAAATTGTTTTAGAGAGTACGCCTGGTAAAGGAAGTACGTTTACTGTTTTTATTCCATTTTTTGCATCATGCGAAAGCAAACATGATAATCCTGTAAAAAAAGTAATCACACAAGCAGAAACTGAGAAACAAGAAACTGAAAATACAAAAAAAGAATTACCATTAATCAATACCATTGTTTCAAAGTTTCCTGATAATGACTTTACCGATGACAGAAATTTTATCACACCCTTCGATAAGGTAATTCTAATTCTTGAAAAAGACATTACATTTCTTAAGACACTGATAGATTACTGTCACATTTTTAACTACAAAGCTATTGCATCACAGAATGGCGAAACAGGTATTTTACTTGCTAAGAGTTATCATCCACACTTCATTCTCCTTGATCACAATCTACCTGACATTGATGGCGGAACCTTACTTAAAAATATACGTTCGGAGCAAAAGCTTTGTAATATTCCTATCCATATCATCAGCGAGCTTAAACCTACTCAAGGTTTAATAAATGAGTTTAATATAACGGCTTTTCATCACAAACCTTTAAACAAAAAGCAACTCGAAAATGTAATGAATCAGCTACAAGCACCTGAAAATATTCCACAGGAAGAAACCGTTGTTGAGCAGGCTTTTCATGAGTCGTCATTAAGTGGGAAAACCATTCTGATGGCAGATGATGATTTGCGAAATATTTATGCCTTAACTACATTAATTGAAAGTGCAGGAGCCAATCTTATTTATGCTTATGATGGAAAAGAAGCTATAAACAAACTTGAAAAAAATCCGCATGTTGACATTGTATTAATGGATGACCTGATGCCGGTAATGAATGGAGTTGATGCTATTACTGAAATACGTAAAGCCGCTCAATTTAGGAATATTCCTGTACTGGCTGTTCTTTCAGGCTCTGATGCTCAGGAAAAAGAAAAATGTCTCCTTGCCGGTGCTACCGATACTTTATCAAGACCATTAAACAACGATCAGATATTAAATAAAATTAAGTTTCTGCTTTATCAATAATTTTACAGACATGCTGTACGGCCACCATCAACAACAACATTGGTGCCGTTGATATAACCCGCAGCCGGAGAAGCTAAAAATGCAATTGCTGCCGCTGTTTCTTCCGGATTGGCAAATCGTTTGGCGGGAATTTCTGTAGTCAGTGATTCTACAACTTCTTTTTCTGTCTTTCCTGTCTTTTGTACTTTATCTGCAATAATCTGTTCCAATCGTGATGTCAGTGTTGCACCGGGCAATACATTGTTTACCGTTATTCCAAATGGCGCCAGTTCTATTGACATGGTTTTACTCCAGTTGCCTACTGCTGCTCTAATCGTATTTGAAACACCAAGTCCCTTAATGGGTTGTTTCACTGAGGTGGAGATGACATTAATAATTCTTCCATAACCCATCTCCTTCATTCCGGCTATACATTCCTGTGCCAGATAATGATTGCAAATCAAATGTTCTTTAAATGCCTGAATAAAACTTTCTGCTGTGGCATCAGTAATATTTCCTGCCGGAGGACCGCCTGCATTGTTTATCAGAATATTGAACCCGCCATTTTTATTTATGTATTCATGAACTTGCTGTCTTACATTTTCCGGAGCAGAAAAATCAGCCACAATATAGTCAGGTACTGACTTACTAAGTGTGCTTAATTCCGCAGCTACTGTTTTTAGTTTTTGTTCATTTCTTGCCAACAGCACTACCTTTGCACCAAGAAGACAAAGTTCTTTTGCTGCTGCCTTACCTATGCCTTGTGTGCTACCACAAACAAGGGTTTTTTTATTTGTTAAATCCAGATTCATAATGCAAATGTACCTGACTTAATTTGATAAACATTTTTTTAGCTTAACTTTGGAAAACAAAAAAACACAAAATCATGGCAAATCCAATCGTTGACCAGGTAAGCAAGGCTGCCAATATTAATCAGGAACAAGCCACCAAAGCAATAGAGGCTGTATCAGCTGCATTGAAAGAAAAATTACCATATCTGTTACATAACCAAATAGACATCCTACTAACCGGAGGTAACTTATCTGATGGTGTTAAACAAAAATTTGAGACCCTAAAGGATGATCTTGAAAGCTCGGCAAAAGACCTTGGCACAAAAGCACAGGAGTTTACCGAAGAAGTATCTAAGAAACTCAACAATCTATTTCAAAAATAAAATTTTAAAATTATGGCAGTCAGCAAACCTTTTAATCTTCAGCAGTGGGTTGAAGAAAACCGTCATCTGTTAAAACCCCCAGTAGGCAACAAACAAGTTTATATAGACAATAAAGATTTTATTGTCATGATTGTTGGTGGTCCTAACTCAAGAAAAGATTACCATTTTGAAGATGCAGAAGAATTGTTTTATCAAATAGAAGGAGATATTGTAGTAAAAACCATTCAGGATGGAAAACCTGTTGATGTTCCTATCAAGCAAGGTGAAATGTTCTTATTACCACCACGTGTTCCACACAGTCCACAAAGAGGTGCAAACACAATTGGTTTAGTAGTAGAGCGCTATCGTAAGCCTGATGAAATGGATGCCTGCATGTGGTTTTGCGAAAAATGCAATCACAAACTATATGAAGAGTTTTTCCCATTGAAAGATATTGTAAATCAATTGCCTGTGGTGATGAACGATTTCTACAATTCACTCGAAAAAAGAACTTGCAGTCAATGCAAGGCTGTTATGGAGCCTCCTGTTCCGGCTAAATGATGAAACCTGAGGTGAATTTTTTTAAGGAAGATGTGCAATTTCGCCTGATTGGTAAGGAAGCTGTGTCTTCTTGGCTGGCGGATTGTATTAAAAAGCACCATAAAAAACCCGGTACATTAAATTTTATATTCTGCTCTGATGAGTTTTTATACTCAATGAATATCAAATATCTGAATCACAAAACATTAACAGATATTATCACCTTTGATTATTCAGAAAAATCTATTATATCAGGTGATATTTTTATCAGTATTGACAGAGTTAGAGAAAATGCTAAACTATTGAAAAACAGTATAAAAGATGAGCTACACCGTGTCATGATTCACGGTGTACTTCATTTATGTGGATATAGTGATAAAAAGGCTGCCGATAAAGAAAAAATGACAAAGGCAGAAAACAAATACCTATCTTTGCGAACCTTTTGATTTAAAAGGGGTTACAAATATATTTCAACAGTTTTTAAAAGTTTCACGTGAAACCAAGTGTTTTGGTTTTTATTATTGCTATTATATGATTCAAGGGTATGATATCGTAGTGGTGGGTGCGGGCCATGCCGGCTGCGAAGCAGCAGCAGCAGCGGCCAATATGGGCAGTCGTGTTTTATTGATTACAATGAACATGCAAACCATTGCGCAAATGAGCTGTAATCCAGCTATGGGCGGTGTTGCAAAAGGACAAATTGTTCGCGAAATAGATGCTTTAGGAGGCTATTCCGGTATAGTTTCTGACAAATCAGCTATACAATTCAGAATACTTAATCGCTCTAAAGGCCCTGCCATGTGGAGTCCACGTACACAAAATGACAGAATGTTATTTGCCTCAGAATGGCGACAAATGCTCGAAAACACACCTAATGTTGATTTCTGGCAGGATATGGTTAGTGCTTTAATTATTGAAGATAACAAACTAAAAGGTGTTGTAACAAGCATGGGACATCAGGTACGATGCAAAGCAGTAGTACTTACCAATGGAACCTTTTTAAATGGCATTATTCATATCGGTGAAAAGCGCTTTGGCGGTGGCCGTTCGGGAGAAAAAGCTGCAACTGGCATCACAGAGCAGTTAGTAAACTTGGGTTTTGTAAGCGGCAGAATGAAAACAGGAACACCTCCGCGCTTAGATGGTCGCAGCATAGACTATTCAAGATTAGAAGAGCAAAAGGGTGATGAAAACCCCGGTAAATTCTCCTTCACTAACACAAAACCTCTCTCTGCACAACGCAGCTGCCATATAACCTATACCAATGAAGAGGTGCACGGTATCTTAAAAACGGGATTCGAAAAATCGCCCATGTTTACAGGCAGAATTCAAGGACTTGGACCAAGATACTGCCCGTCTATAGAAGATAAAATAAACCGCTTTGCAGATAAAGATCGTCATCAGCTTTTTATTGAACCCGAAGGATGGAATACAGTAGAAATTTACCTGAATGGATTTTCATCCAGCCTCCCCGAAGAAGTACAATATGCTGCGCTTAAAAAAATACCCGGACTGGAAAACGTAAAAATGTTCAGACCCGGCTATGCAATAGAATATGATTACTTCCCTCCTCTTCAATTAAACCTGACCTTGGAGACTAAAAAAATAGAACATCTTTATTTTGCAGGTCAAATAAACGGAACCACCGGTTATGAAGAAGCCGCCTGTCAGGGTTTGATTGCTGGAATAAATGCTCACCTTAAATTAAATAATCAAAATCCATTAATTTTAAAACGCTCTGATGCCTATATTGGAGTATTGATTGATGATCTTGTAACTAAAGGAACCGATGAACCTTATCGTATGTTTACGAGCCGTGCAGAATTTCGTACGCTTTTAAGACAAGATAATGCAGACATCAGGTTGACTCCGGTAAGTCATCAGATTGGTTTGGCCGATGCACAAAGATTTTCACGTGTAACAGAAAAAAAACAGGCCGTGGACAGAATAATTGAAGCATGCAGATCTGAAAGTATTTCGCCAGCAGAAATTAATAGCTACCTTAATTCAAAAGAGTCTGCAGAACTTTCACAAAAAGTAAAAGTCATTCAGGTTTTAAATCGTCCAGGAATAAATTTAGCTGATCTTATAAAGCATTCAGCCTCTTTATCTGAAAAATTATCATTCATAAATCCCGAATTAAAAAACGAAGTCATTGAGCAGGCTGAAATAGCCATGAAATATGAAAGTTACATTGCAAAAGAGTTTGAACACACGGTTAAACTTAATAAGTTAGAGAATCTTATTTTGCACGAAGATTTTAATTATGATAAAATAAAATCATTGAGTGCAGAAGCACGACAAAAGCTTTCTGTTGTTAAACCACAAACATTAGGACAAGCTTCCCGGATAAGCGGTGTTTCTCCTTCTGACATATCTATCTTAATGGTTTATTTAGGAAGATAATAAAAGTGTCGTTTCACGTGAAACTAAAGACTACCTGATGGTGGTCTTTTTTTATTTTTGCCCCTGTATGGAAATACTTAATGAATGCCCCGCTTGTGGGACTAATGCTAAAATTGAATACTTAACCTGTAAAGACTTTGGTTATTCGGGATCCTACTTCACTATTAATCAATGTGTTAGTTGTAAATTGTTATTCACTTCGCCAAGACCTGATGCGTCTGAGATAGGCGCGTACTATAAGTCTGATGACTACGTTTCCCATACCAATAAAAGCAAAGGAATTATTAATAGGTTATATCCAATTGTTAGGAATATAGCTGTAAATCAAAAAGTTAGATTGATTAAAAAACTGATTCCTAAAAACTCCTCTGTTGCTGATTTAGGTGCAGGAAATGGATACTTCGTAAAAGCGGTTTTAAAAGCCGGTTTCCCTATTAAAGGTTATGAACCATCCCTCGAGGCAATTAAACTTGCAAAAGAAACTTTTAATACTGACTTACACCCTATTGAAACATTTTATACTACTGGTAATGAAGAGTTTAACTGTATAACCCTTTGGCATGTATTAGAGCATATTCATACACTTCAAGAAACCTTAAACCATATCAAAATAACGCTTAAAAAAAATGGAATTCTAATCATAGCAGTACCCAATCCTGCTTCTAAAGATGCTGAATATTATAAAGAATTTTGGGCCGCTTATGATGTGCCAAGACACCTTTATCATTTTACTCCTGAAGCATTAGAAAAGTTAATAGGATCGTTTAATTTTACATTACTAGATAAAAAACCCATGCTATTTGACTCTACCTATGTTTCATTATTAAGTGAACGTTATAAAGCCAAATCGTCAAAAGCTGTGCAAATTTATAACGCACTTTACAGAGGTATCCATTCCAATATGCATGCAGCTATTTACACTGGAAATTATTCAAGTCTGATTTATATTTTCAGAAAAAACAGTTAGTCTGTAATAACAATTTCTGAATCATTCAATTCACCTTCGTTTCTAAGTGCAAGAAGCAATCTCGCAACAGCAACTACATCTTTCTGACAATACTTTACTATTCTTCTTAAGTCCTTATCTTTCCAATACACATGCCAGACCTCGCTGCCATCAATTTCATCTTTAGGGCTGGGAATATTAAATATATGAGTCAGTAATTTCAGAGGTGTATAGCTTTTATAATCTCCAAAACGCCACATGTCCATAGTATCTAAATGTTGTACTTCCCATGGCTTCTTACCACCAATATTCAAAATATCAGGAATCCTTACTTTATTTAAAAGCATGCGTCTGCACAAGTAAGGAAAATCAAATTCTTTTCCATTATGTGCACATAACAAATGTGATGATTTATTATAGCTACTCATTAATAACTCCCTGAATTTCAATAACAAACCTGTTTCATCGTCACCCCAAAAAGACTTAACTTTAAAATGTCTTTTGTTGCTTTCAGTCATAAACCACCCAACAGAAATGCATACTATCTTGCCAAACTCAGCATAAATACCTGCTCTTGGATACAAACTTTCCGCTGTATCAGTATCAACCTTCTTTAAATGGACTGCCTTATAATCCCACAATTCTTTATCAGCAACGGGTAAACGTGAATAAGATTCAAATTGAGGAACAGTTTCAATATCTAAGAAAAGTATCTTCTCTAAATTTAGGTTGTCGGCCATAGTATTTTTGTTTAAGGTATAATCATTGGTAAAAATATACTTTTCATTTCAAGTTTAGTTATTTTTTATACTTTTGTGGCGTATTTGGTAAGTGAAGGGGACAATGTCCCCTTTTTTATTCATTACCCGTTTAAGATGATTGCAGAACAAATACATGAATTAATTAAGGTCTATCTTGCTGACAAAGACCTGTTTCTGGTGGATATAAAAGTTACTCCCGGAAAAATAACTGTTTTGGTTGATAAGCCTGCAGGTATTACTATTGATGAATGTGTATCACTCAATCGTTATCTATACAAGGAGATGGAATCGTCAGGTGGGTTTGAAAATAAAGAGTTTGAAGTAGGTTCTCCGGGAATGGATCAACCTCTTAAAGTTCTTGGTCAGTATAAAAGACGAATAGGCCGTCCGGTAAAAATCTTACTTAAAGATGGCAAGCAACATGCTGGAATTCTTGTTGATGTCAATGAACAAGAATTGCAATTGCTGGAAACAATTAAAGAAAAAATAGCCGGTAAAAAGGTTGAAAAGCAAATTACAACTACTATGCCGATGCAAAATATTAAAGAAACTAAATTAGAATTTAAATAATAAATCAATACAATGGATCATGCCGTCCTTATAGAATCATTCAGTGAGTTTAAAGACTCTAAAAACATTGATCGTGCCACATTAATGAGTATCATGGAAGACGTATTCCGTGCTATGGTCAGAAAAAAATATGGCGAAGACAACAATGTTGATGTTGTAATCAATACCGATAAAGGTGATGTGGAAATGTACAGAAACCGAACCATAGTAGAAGATGGTATGGTTGAAGATGACAACACCCAAATAGCTTTGAGCGATGCATTAAAAATTGAATCGGACTTTGAAGTTGGCGAAGATGTTACCGAACAGATTCTTCTTGATGACTTTGGTCGCAGAGCTGTGCTTGCTGCACGTCAGAATTTAGTTGCCCGTATTATGGAGCTTGAAAAAGAATCCATCTATCAGAAATATAAAGATCGCGTAGGAGAAATTGTTACCGGTGAAGTTTATCAGGTTTGGAAAAAAGAAATCATGGTAATGGATGATGAAGGTAATGAATTGTCACTACCTAAAAGCGAACAGATTCCTGCCGACTTCTTTAAAAAAGGAGATACTGTGAGAGCAGTAGTTCTTCGGGTGGAAATGCAGGGTGGAAGCCCAAAAATTATTTTATCACGCACAGCACCGGTATTCCTCGAGCGTTTGTTTGAGCTTGAGGTACCCGAAGTGTTTGATGGCTTAATTACCATAAAAAATATTGTTCGTGAGCCGGGTGAGCGCGCCAAGGTTGCTGTTGAATCGTATGATGACAGAATTGATCCTGTTGGCGCATGTGTAGGTATGAAAGGTTCGCGAATTCATGGTATTGTTCGTGAACTACGCAATGAAAATATAGATGTAATAAATTACACAAACAATTTATCACTTTACATTCAGCGTGCATTAAGCCCGGCAAAAATTTCTGAAATAAAGCTTGATGATGACACCAAAAAAGCTGCTGTTTATATGAAACCCGATCAGGTTTCATTAGCCATAGGCAAAGGTGGTAATAATATTAAGTTGGCCGGTAAACTTACCGGATTTGAAATTGATGTTTACCGTGATTCTGATGTTGAAGACGATGAAGACGTTGATTTGGATGAGTTTACTGATGAAATTGAACCATGGATTATTGAAGAGTTCAAGAAAATTGGTTGCGACTCAGCTAAAGATGTGCTTGCTATATCCATTGATGATTTGGTAAAACGCACCGACCTTGAAGAAGAAACTATTCGCGAAGTTGTAAGAATTCTGAATGAAGAGTTTGAATAAACTAAATTTGCAGCCAATATTCATGCTGTAATTAATTTTTAAGATAAAAACATAGACTGTTTAATGTCAGACGAGAAAAAAGACGTACGCTTAAGTAAAGCCACCAAAGATTTGGGTGTGGGTATTGACCACATTATTGAATTTCTGAATAAAAATGGAATTCAAGTGGAAAAGAACCCTAACACCAAAATCAGTGCTGATGCTTTTTCTCTGCTGACGAAAGAGTTTGCACCTGATATGCATGCGCGTCAGGAAGCCAATGAGATTACACGCGAAAAACAAAAACGCGAAAACACCATCATTGAAGTAAAAGATGATTCAGGCAAATCAGTATCTGAGTCAGAAACCGATGATGAATTGGCTGATAAACTACTTAGCATAAAGCAACAGGCAACAGAAAAACAAGCTACTGCTAAAGCAAAAGAAACCAAAGAGAAAACAACTAAAGCAAAAGCTGTAAAAGCAGAAGAACCTGCACCTGTAGCCGAAGTTGAAAAACCGGTTGCAGCTAAAGAAAAAACAAAAGAGCCGGAAGTTGTTAAAGCAAAAGCAAGCAAGCTTGAAGGTCCTAAAATTCAGGGTAAGATAGATCTTGAAAGTACAGACAAGAAAAAGAAAAAAACAACTAAGAAAGAAGAAATAGCTGCCGAAGAACCAAAGAAAACTACAGCAAAGAAAAAGGCAGAAGTTGAAGTAAAAGAGGAAGAGCCAAAGAAAAAGAAACCCACAAAGAAAAAAGAAGACGAAGAAGTAAAACAAATTGAAGAAGTAGCTGCTGTAACAACGAAGGAGGAACCTGTTGCTGTTGTTGAGGCACAGCCTGAGGTAGTCACTGAGGCAACCCCGGTTACTGCCGAAACTGACAAAACTGTTACTGTTGAAACAGAACAAAAAACAGATGATACAACTCCTCCGGAATTATTCAGAACGGATCGTGAAAAATTGACAGGTCCAACTATTTTAGGAAAGATAAACTTACCCGTTGATCCGCCTAAAAAAAAGCCCGTTGCCACTTCATCAGAAGATGACAGAAAGAAAAAGAGAAAAAGAAAAGATAAGAAGGTTGACATTGGAAAGGCTGGCAATCAACCACATCAGGGTGGTGCACCACGTACAGCAGGAGGGCAGAGACCCGGTGGAGGACATGGTGATTTTAAACGCAGAAATGATTTCCGGAATAAACCGGCAGAAGCTAAACCTGAAGTTACTGATAAAGAAATTCAGGATCAGATTAAAGCCACTTTAGCACGACTGAGTGGTGGAGGAAAATCCAAGTCATCTAAACTTAAAAAACTTAAACGCGAACAAGTTCAGGAAGAATTACAATCACAACTTGAGCAGGAAAGTAACGAAAAGAAAGTAATTAAGGTAACTGAGTTTGTAACGGCCAGCGAATTGTCGAAGTTGCTTGGTGTACCTATTAATCAGATTATATCAACCTGTATGAGTCTGGGTATGGTTGTGTCCATCAACCAGCGCCTTGATGCAGAAACACTAAGTGTTGTGGCCGAAGAGTTTGGTGCAACTGTTGAATTCGTTTCAGTAGAAGTACAGGAAGCTATTAAAGACGTTGAAGACAAACCCGAAGACCTGAAGCCACGTGCACCAATTGTAACAGTAATGGGTCACGTAGATCACGGAAAGACTTCTTTATTAGATTACATCAGAAAAACAAATGTTATTTCAGGCGAAGCAGGTGGAATAACGCAGCACATAGGAGCCTACGAAGTACAACTTGACAATGGCAAGAAAATAGCTTTTCTTGATACACCGGGACACGAAGCATTTACAGCTATGCGTGCCCGTGGTGCAAAAATTACCGATGTTGCCATAATTGTAATTGCAGCAGATGACAGCGTAATGCCGCAAACTATTGAGGCAATAAACCATGCACAGGCTGCAGGCGTTCCAATTGTTTTTGCAATAAATAAAATTGATAAGCCGGGAGCTAATCCTGAAAAAATTAAGGAGCAGCTTTCTAAAATGAATATATTGGTTGAAGATTGGGGAGGTAAATTCCAGGTACAGGAAATTAGTGCTAAACAAGGACTGAATGTTGACCTGTTACTTGAAAAAGTTTTGCTAGAAGCTGAGTTGCTCGATCTAAAAGCCAACCCAAATAAAAATGCAATTGGCACAGTAGTAGAATCATCATTAGATAAAGGACGAGGATACATTGCAACCGTGTTGGTTCAATCCGGTTCATTGAAAACTGGTGATGTAGTACTTGCTGGATGCTACAGTGGCCGCGTAAAAGCGATGTTCAACGAGCGTGGAAATAAAAGAATCCATGCAGGACCTGCAACACCGGTTTTGATTCTTGGTCTTAATGGTGCGCCACAAGCCGGTGATCAGTTTAATGTGATGGACGATGAAAGAGAAGCCAGAGAAATTGCCAACAAACGATTGCAGTTGCAGCGCGAACAAGGTATTCGTACACATAAGCATATAACACTTGATGAAATAGGAAGACGTTTGGCAATAGGAAACTTTAAAGAACTTAATGTAATAGTAAAAGGTGATGTGGATGGTTCTATTGAAGCGCTTGCCGATTCATTACTTAAACTTTCAACAGCAGAAGTGCAGGTTAATGTCATTCACAAATCAGTTGGTGCCATTACAGAATCTGATGTTCTCTTGGCATCAGCATCAAACGCCATCATTGTTGGCTTCCAGGTACGACCTTCAGTAAATGCACGCAGACTTGCAGAAAAAGAAGAGATTGAAATAAGGCTCTACAGCATTATCTATGACGCTATCAATGAAATTAAAACGGCTATGGAAGGAATGCTTGCGCCTGAGTTTGAAGAAAAGATTGTCTGCAATATTGAAGTGCGTGAAACATTTAAAATACCAAAGGTTGGAACTATTGCAGGCTGTATGGTACTTGATGGAAAAATGACAAGAAATACTGCCATCAGGGTTATTCGTGATGGTATTGTAGCATATACCGGCAAACTTGCATCACTCAAGCGTTTTAAAGATGATGTAAAAGAAGTTTCTGCAGGATTTGAGTGTGGTTTGAATATAGAAGGCTACAACGATATTAAAGTAGGCGACATAATTGAAGGCTATGAGCAGGTTGCCGTTAAACGAACATTAACCGTATAATATGAAACGGATTTTAATTTTATTAATTATATTCTTGTCTGCACTTACTTTTCAAAATGTAAATGCACAATGCAGTGTTTGCAGGGCCGGGGCAGAAAGCAGTGTTGAACAAGGATACAAAGCCGGTAAAGGCCTAAATAAAGGAATACTTTATTTAATGGCTGTTCCCTATGTTATGGTTGGTGTTGGCTTTTATTTTTTTTACAATAAAATCAAGAAAAAAGAAACTAAAGAAGTTTAATTATTATATCTAACTGTTTAATTACAACGCGTAACATGCAATTACGAAACCTTGTAAGTAAGCAACTCCTCAAACAACGTCTTGCCGAAGAAAAATTCAATAGAAAAACTGTTTCTTTCTACAGGTATTTTAAAATTGAGGATGTTGAAGATTTCAGAAATCATCTTTATATTGACTTCGAAGCACTAAACATATTCGGAAGAGTGTATGTTGCAACAGAAGGGATTAATGCACAAATCAGCGTTCCTGAACATAATTGGGATGTTTTTAAAAATTATCTTGAAAAACAACCTTTGCTTAAAAGTATGCCACTCAAAATTGCCATTGAAGATAATGGCAAGTCGTTCTACAAACTTATCGTTCGCATAAAATCAAAAATAGTTGCTGATGGTTTAAACGACAATACATTTGATGTTACCAATGTGGGTAATCATCTCTCTGCAAAAGAGTTTAATGAGGCTATGCAACAGTCAGGAACCATTGTTATTGATATGCGAAATCACTACGAAAGTGAAGTGGGCTTTTTTAAAGATGCTTTAAAGCCTGATGCTGATACATTTCGTGATGCGCTGCCACAAGCAATTGAAATGACCAAGACTAATAAAGACAATAAAATTTTATTGTACTGCACTGGCGGCATTCGTTGTGAAAAGGCAAGTGCTTATTTTAAGCATCATGGTTACAAGGATGTAAATCAACTTTATGGTGGCATCATTCAATATGCAAGAGAAGTAAATGCTGAACATTTAGAAAATAAATTTCTGGGAAAGAATTTTGTGTTTGATGAAAGAATGGGCGAGAGAATAAGTGATGATATTGTTAGCACATGCCATCAATGTGGTGCCAAATGCGATACACATGTTAACTGTGCCAATGATGATTGCCACTTGTTATTTATTCAGTGCGACTCATGTAAAACAACTTATGAAGGCTGTTGTACTCCTGAATGTAAAGCTATTATTAACCTACCTGAAGAAGAACAAATACGACTTCGTAAAGGACGTGCTAAAAAACATGCACATGCTGTTTACAAAAGCAGGCTAAGACCTGATTTGAAAAAAATTCTGAAATAAATTATTTCATTCCCATTTTATCACGCCACATCTGATTAAATGATTTTGTAGCGGGCTCCGGCAGTTTGCGTATTCCGGTTTTAGATTTCAAAAAAAGTGTTTCTACGGCATAGCGTAATGGATTAACCGTTTTCCAATTCATAAACTCACGCTTAAGCATTGTTTTTCTCCAAACCATATAAAAAAGCCGCTCCTTTTGCGAACGGTGTTTCTGCTGGACATTCTCATGACGCAGATGTAGAAACGAGTTCTTAAAGTCAATATGAACCGGGCAGTGTACATTGCATTTACCACACATATTGCACAATCCTGCATAGTGCCCGTATTCACGTTGTCCTCCGTCAAAAACAGCTCTGATATATGATGGCGGGCCATAATTATTTTCATTGCCTCCTGTTATGCCAATACTTTCTGTTACCGGACATACCACCTGACAAATTCCACAATCAATGCAATGAAGCATTTGTCTTTCTGTCTGACTTTCTAATAATTTACTCCTTCCATTATCAAAAATCAAAACATAAACATCCTGCTGTTGGCTGTTATGTCCAGCACTCGTAATTAAAGAAAAAGATTCTCCTGAATTGCTTTTTTGAAGTGATTGCAGCGACATCAGCAGTTCAAGTTCATTTACAGAAGAAATCAATTTGTCAACCGATGCAAGTAAAATTTTAACATCGCTTTCATAAAAATTTTTGTCAGAGAAACAAGCAACTGTTGCCGGTTCTGCAGCAACAAAAATTGCATCACAAATGCTGATTTTGTTCTTAGTATTGATAGATGAAGGTTGATTTAATTTTTCAGTTTCAAGTTCGTTGTAGCACGTGTGGATATGAATTTTACTTTGTTGAAATTTATTAACAACAGCATTCAGTTCCAAATGTGCCTGAGCAACATCAACAGCCCATAAAACTTTTATTCCTGCTTTAATTGCATTGGCTTCAAAGGCGATGAGTAATTTGTCGAGACTTTCTGTACTTTTCCAACGATAATATGCCGCCCTGCGGGTTGCCAGTTCATAATCAGAAAAAATCTCTTTCTTTCTGTTTAAAAATATTTGTGGTGCTACAGAAGAAATATTCTTTTGCTGGTCAGCATAAGCTGCTGCATTTTGTTTCAGTTCTGTTTCTTTCAACAACATTATTCCAAACCGTATTTATCAATCAAATAAATCATAGCAGCCATTGTAGCAGCTCCTAACTGCAATTCGCGTCTGTTGACGTTTTCATATACATCATTTGGCGAATGGTGAATATCAAAATAGCGTTGTGTGTCAGGTAACAAACCTAACAAAAAGGTGTTCTGGTTTTTTAAATGTCCTATATCTGCACCTCCGCCATCAAAATTAAAACTGTGAATCTGATAAGGTTCAAACAGATTCTTCCATGACCTTATTTTTTCTTTTTTCAATGAATCCCCTTGTAAAAAAAATCCTCTGGGAGTAAAACCTCCACAATCAGATTCAATAGCTGCAATATGCTTTTCGCCTTTTTGAAGTGCATTTTTTGCATAATACTCTCCACCTTTTCCTCCATTTTCTTCATTCATAAATGCAACAGCCCTAATAGTGTGTTGTGGCTTAATACCTGCTTTTTTAAACAGGTTTAATACTTCCATTGCTTGCACCACTCCTGCACCATCATCATGCGCACCTTCACCTGTATCCCATGAGTCAAGATGTCCGCCAACAATAAGATATCCGGCATTTGCATCTGTGCCTTTAATCTCACTAATAACATTGTGAGATGGTGCATCCGGAAGTTGTTTACAGTTCATCTTCAACTTAATTTTAAGTTGCGGATCACTTTTAATCATAGCTGATAATTTTTCAGCATCATTTGTACTTATTGCACAAGCGGGAATTTTTTTAATTGTATCGGGGTAATGTAAAGTACCTGTATGTGGAAAATCATCTAATGAAGGATTTACTGATCGAATAATTACAGCAACAGCTCCTAAGGGTGCTGCTCTTTTAGCTCCTGCCCAACGAATAGCAACAGCAGGACCATAGGCATCAAACGTCATAATTTTCGTTGCATCCATCCGCTGATTAATAAAAACTATTTTACCAGCGCATTTTGCAGCACCAAGTTTATCTAATTCGTCTAATGAACTTACCTCCACAACGTTGGCTGTCAGAGTTTTTCCATCTGTTCCAACACTTCCTCCTAAAGCAAGCACATTTAATGGTATTGACTGATTGTTTTTTGAAGAAATTATAGAAGCATTCTCTTTTTCACCTCTTACCCAATGCGGCACCATGACATCCTGTAAAAAAACCGTGTCTGCACCAAAATCTGTCATCGCTTTTTGTGCCCATAATACAGCTTTATCTGCTTGCGGTGAACCACTAAGCCTGTGTCCGATTTGCTTACACAACGTTTTAAGGTAATGATAAGCCTGTCCGTGCTCTAATGATTCATTGTAAATTTTTCGAAGTATCAAAGAGTCCTGCGACTGACCAAAAACAGTTATGAACTGACTGAATAATATAAAAAAAATAACTGCCGTTTTTTTCATCATTTTCTTTCCCTATTTTGGCTGTGAAAGTAAATAAAGAGAGTCTATATTAATTTCACCACTATTAATATTTTTACAGAACAATAATGCGGCTTTGATGTTAAAGTTTAATAAAAGATACAATGTACACAAATCAGTATAAAGCCGGGTGCTGTAACATAGGTGAAGCTGAGATCAGAATAAGGCAAAAATTTCTGATTTTCTTTTTGCTGATTAGTATATTATTAACAATAACCGTTCATTTCTATCATAGCTTGTGGGTTTTTTATCTCCTTTTCCTAACAACATTAGCAACAATCATTCTGTTTGTTGAAGTTGTCAGCAGATTTTGTGTGCTGTTTGCTATTTTTAGTCTCCATAATTTTCATGAACCGGGAAATCTTGATGCTATTGATGACAGGCATTGTAAAAAGAAAGACCGTTTAAGAGCTTTATATATTATTATGGGAGCCATAGTTGTTGCATTACTCTATACTTGCTTGATTTCTGTTTTCTGCTAAATTGTTTTCTAAACAAAATGGGTAGCATACTATAAACTTAATTTTTCCTTATTACTTTTTAAGGTATTTAAACGCTTTAAAAAAACATGCTGAAAAGCAGTTCGTGTTACACGTAATTATCAATAGTTTGTGTGACATCAATCATATTAACATATTTTGAACACCCTGTTAATTATTAATACATTTGTTCCGTAAAATTTTAATTAAAATCATCAATATGAAATCAATTCAAAAACACTTAATCAATTTAATGATTGCCGGAATGGGCATAACCCTTTTTGCTGCATGTGGCGGATCTGCAACTAAAGAAGAAAAAGCTGCTGAGTCTAAAGATATGAATCAGTACTACGAAGAAGAAAAGCAAAAAGAAGACGCTAAAGTTGCAGATGATGGAAAAGGTTTTGGAAAGTTTACTGATGTAAAAGTTGACCCAAAACTTGACAAACAAATGGCAGATGCCGGAAAATCTATTTATGATGTAAAATGTTCTGCTTGTCATAAACTAACTGATGAGAAATTAGTAGGACCCGGATGGAAAGGTGTTACAGGTAAACGCACTGCAGAGTGGATCATGAACTTTTCAACCAATCCTGATGAAATGTTAGATAAGGACGCTATTGCTAAAGGTTTGTTGGAGGAATGTTTGGTGCGTATGCCAAATCAAGGGTTGAGTGATGATGACGCGCGTCATATCTATGAGTATATGCGTGAGAACGATGGTGTAAAATAAGGAACTATAAATAAATTATATAATGAAACAATCGAAAATTAAAAATGTAGTATTGGCGTCAATAGCTGTAATTGCTATTGCTGCACTACCCTCGTGCAAGCCTAAAAATGTGAGTACTGCCACTTCTGGCGATGCAGCAAAAAAGGCCTATGTTGCCCCCGGTAAATATGATGAGTTTTACAACATTGTATCAGGAGGTTTTAGTGGTCAAATGAGTATTTATGGATTACCTTCTGGAAGACTATTCAGAGTAATTCCTGTATTTTCTGTTGATCCTGAAAAAGGATATGGCTACAGTGAAGAATCCAAGGCGATGCTTAACACTTCACACGGATTTGTTCCATGGGATGATTTGCACCATATTTCGTTATCAGAGACTGATGGTGTTCATGATGGTCGCTGGGCTTTCGGAAATGCAAACAACACGCCACGCATTGCACGTATTGACCTGAAAACTTTCAGAACAGCAGAAATCATTGAAATTCCTAACAGTGCAGGAAATCACTCTTCGCCATTTATTACTGAAAATTCAGAGTATGTGGTTGCCGGTACCCGCTTTAGTGTACCCATGTCTAATGGAACAACAGACGTTCCGATTAATACCTACAAAGAAAATTTTAAAGGTACTGTAAGCTTTATCAATGTAGATAAAGAATCAGGAAAAATGGGAATTGCATTCCAAATTTTACTACCAGGTGTTGATTTTGACTTGTCTCGTGCAGGTAAAGGTAAATCTCACGGTTGGTTTTTCTTCAGCTGTTACAATTCTGAAAGAGCAAACACGCTACTTGAAGTTAATGCATCGAAGTTTGACAAAGACTTTATTATGGCCGTTAACTGGAAGAAAGCCGAAGAATATGTAAAAGCCGGAAAGGGTGTTAAGAAAAATGTTTCTTATGCTCATAATACTTATGATGAAAAAACACACACAGCCAATTCGACTATAGAAAAAGAGGTTATCATGCTCGATCCAAAAGACTGTCCTGATATGGTTTATTTAATGCCTTGTCCAAAATCACCACACGGTTGTGATACCGATCCAACAGGTGAATATATTGTTGGTAGCGGTAAGTTGGCTGCTGTTATTCCTGTATTCTCTTTTACAAAAATGCAGGAAGCAATTAACGCTAAGAACTTTGAGGGTGAATATGATGGCTTACCGGTTTTAAAATATGATGCGGTGTTACATGGTGAAGTTAAAAAACCTGGTCTTGGACCATTACACACAGAGTTTGATGCAAATGGAAATGCTTACACTTCATTCTTTGTATCTTCAGAGATTGTAAAATGGCGTTTGAGTGATCTATCAGTACTTGACCGTGTGCCTACTTATTATTCTGTTGGTCACTTATGTGTTCCCGGTGGTCCAACAAAAAAGCCTTGGGGTAAATATGTAATTGCTTATAATAAAATTACAAAAGACCGTTATCTGCCAACTGGTCCTGAGTTAACACAAAGTGCACAACTTTATGACATCAGTGGCGATAAGATGCAACTTATTTTAGACTTCCCAACAATTGGTGAGCCACACTATGCAGAAGCTATTCCTGCAGAATTACTATCAAAAAACTCTACAAAAATTTATAAGATTGAAGAGAATCAACATCCTTATGTAACGAAAGGCGAAAAAGAAGCAAAAGTTGAAAGAAAAGGAAACGAAGTACACGTTTATATGTCATCTATCCGTTCACACTTTGTTCCTGATAATATTGAAGGTGTTAAGTTGGGTGATGTGGTTTACTTCCACGTAACCAACTTAGAGCAAGACTGGGATGTTCCACACGGCTTTGCTGTAAAAGGTGCTAATAATGCTGAATTATTAATCATGCCTGGAGAAACATCAACCTTAATGTGGAAACCGGATAGAGTAGGTGTATTCCCATTCTATTGTACAGACTTCTGTTCTGCATTACATCAGGAAATGCAAGGCTACATCAGAATCAGTCCGGCTAATTCTAACGTACCATTAACTTTCAGCACAGGTACTAATCAACCCCCTATCAACTAAATCTTTAATTTAATAAACATTACACAACGCACCTCGTTGTGACACTACCAACGAGGTGCATTATAAAACTAAAGATTATTATGAACACAAAATTATTAATGGGAGTAATTTTTGCTGCATCAATAGCAATTAGCTGTAATCCTCCCGCAGCAGAAAACCAACAAGCAACAACCACTGAAGAAACACAGGCAGGTGGACAGGAAGCTGTTATTGACGATGATTCACAAAAAGATATTGTTAAGATTGCAGTAGGCTCAGCAGACCATTCTACTTTAGTAGCTGCACTTAAGCAAGCCGACTATGTGACTTCTCTTTCAAATGCAGGGCCATTTACTGTTTTTGCACCAACTAATGAAGCGTTTAATAAATTACCTGCAGGTACTGTAGATGATTTAATGAAACCGGAAAATAAAGCCAAACTTCAGGATATTCTTGAATATCACGTTTCACTTGGTGTTTTCAAACCGGAAATGCTTACAGATGGCCAAACAATCAATCAGGCAAATTTGAAAAACATTGCTATTTCAAACAAGGACAATAAAATCATGATTAACAATCAGGCAAATATCATTGCTACCATTCCTGCAGCTAATGGAGTGATACATGTTATTGATGCCGTTTTATTGCCACCTGATAAATAATTTAATTCTTAGGAGGTAAAATTAAATATAAATTTTTATGACAAAAATAAACGGTGTATCAAGAGTTATCATTGCAATCTCTTCTTTACTTATAGCTATTTCTTTTTTTGTACCCATCTGGCGAATTGATTTATTCGCTCCGCAATATCCGGAAGGCTTGGTTATGAAAATATGGCTCGATAAATTAACAGGTGACGTAGAGGTTATTAATGGTTTGAACCATTACATAGGCATGAAAAAAATCAGCGTAGAGATGTTTCCTGAATTTGAATTCTTGAAATATATTGTAGCTGCATTCATTGTTTATGGATTAGTGATAGCAATTACCGGTAGTCGTAAAATATTGTTTAGTTACCTGGTAGTTTCTGTTATTTGTGGCATACTTGCTCTCTACGATTTCTATCAATGGGGTTATGATTATGGACATAATCTTGATCCTAATGCACCCATTAAAGTGCCTGGCATGGTTTATCAACCGCCTATATTAGGACATAAACAGCTACTCAACTTTGATGCTCACTCTATGCCAGATGTAGGAGGTTATATTGTAATTGGCTCTGCACTTATCTGTGCTATTATCTGGGCAATGGGGTTAAGAAAAAGCAAATCGTAAAAAATAAAGTGTATGAGGTGGACGTTCATTTTAATTTCTATTCTAATAGTATCATGTACAACAAAGCCTGAGCCATTAGTTGCCGGTAAAGATGCATGTGTACATTGCAAGATGCCTGTTGCAGACACTCGTTTTGGTGCAGAAATAATATCAAACAAAGGTCGTATTTATAAGTTTGATGATATTAACTGTATGTTGCAATGGAGCAGACAATCATCTAACGTAGATGCAGGCTCTGCAAAATTATATGTTGTAAATTATTTTGATCAGATTGATTTGATGAATGCAGCTGATGCCGTCTATTTAAAAAGCGACAACCTTCGTACGCCAATGAATAGCGGCTTTGCTGCTTTTGCCAATAAAGAAGATGCCGAAAAAGTATTGAAAGATGATGGTGGTTCATTGGTTGACTGGAATTTTGTTCAGAATGAAATCAAATAAAACACTGTCTGTTGTTGCTAGCTGTTTTCTGATTCTTCTGTTTTTTTCAGGCAAATCGCAAGCAGGAATTTTAAAAATCGGGAAGAACTTTTCAATTAAGTCTATTAAAGAAGGTGTTGTTAAAGCACAACCTTTTGATACGCTTTATATCCATTCCGGTCTTTATAAAGAACAAAACATTCTCATAGAAAAATCACTGTCACTGATTGGTGTTGAAAATCCAGTTCTTGACGGAGAAAATAATTTTGAGGTATTAACCATTAATGCAAACAGTGTTTTAGTTTCCGGGCTAACAATTAAAAATTCAGGTTATTCTTCCATGAAAGACTTAGCCGGAATTAAAGTCATGAACAGCAGGCAGTTTTTAATTAAAAACAATACACTCATTAACTCCTATTTTGCAATACACATTGCCAATTGCGATAATTTCAGAATAGAAAATAATACCATTCGTGGAACACCGGGAACTGATGAACAATCTACCGGCAATGCTATTCATCTTTGGAAATGCCTGTACGCATCAATAAAAAACAATGACATTTCAGGCCATAGAGATGGTATATATTTTGAATTTGTTGGAAACTCGTATATTGAACAAAATAACAGTTATAATAACTTGCGCTATGGTTTGCACTTTATGTTCTCAAATAAAGATTCATACATTGACAATAAATTTACTGATAATGGTGCCGGTGTTGCTGTCATGTTTTCCAATCATATTTCAATGTATCGTAATATATTTAGTATGAACAGAGGAGCTTCAGCCTATGGTTTGTTGTTAAAAGAAATTTCTGATGGAGATATTAAAGATAACTTGTTTGAAAACAATACTACCGGTGTTTTGATGGAGGGAACAAACAGGCTTCATATCACAAAAAACAGTTTCAATAAAAATGGATATGCATTGCGTGTTCAGGCAAGCTGTAGTAATAACACTGTTCATGACAATAACTTTAATGGCAACACATTTGATGTCGCAACCAATGGCTCATTGGTTTTAAACAACTTTGATGGCAACTACTGGGATAAATATGAAGGTTATGATTTGAAACGCGATGGTATTGGAGATGTACCCTACAGACCTGTAAGTTTGTTTTCGATGGTTACAGAGAATATTCCAATTGCTTCAATATTTATAAGAAGTTTAATTGTTTTTTTACTTGACCGCAGCGAAAAGATTATTCCAAGTATTACACCGGAAAATTTAGTTGATAATAAACCATTAATGAAACCTGTAGCACTGTGATAGAATCAATAAACATCAACAAAACTTTTGGAAAACTCAGGGTATTAAAAGATATATCCATAAAGTTTGAAAACAACAGCGCTGTTGCGTTACTGGGTCCTAATGCTTCAGGTAAAACAACATTTATTAAATCTGTTTTAGGAATGGTGTTGCCCGAATCCGGAACAATAAAAGTTAACAACACAAATATTAAGAATGACGACAGCTATCGCAGTCAGATTGGATATATGCCGCAGATAGGTCGTTATCCCGAAAATATGACTATTGGCCAGGTGTTTGAAATGATTATAGATATGCGTAAAGAGCAAATGAATCATACAGACACTGACTTACTCGATGCGCTTAACATGAAATCTGTTTTTCACAAACGCATGGGAACTTTATCCGGTGGAACAAGACAAAAAGTGAGTGCCTGTCTTGCCTTTCTGTTTCGACCTAAAATAATTATTCTTGATGAACCTACTGCAGGACTCGACCCCATATCATCAGAGATACTTAAAGAAAAAGTCAAAACAGAAAAAAATAATGGTAAACTGATAATTATTACATCACACATTCTTAGTGAACTGGATGAGTTGGTTTCGGAAATTGTCTTTTTCAGGGAAGGTGAATTGATGTTTCATAAAAATTTAGAAGAGCTGCAACTCCAAACCGGTGAGAAATCTATTTCTAAAGTAATTACAACCATTCTAAAAAACAATCATGAATAAGATAGCTAAATATATCATGCTCGACATTCTGAAAAGCAAGGTTGTAATTGCTTATCTTGTTTTTTTGATGGTTACAGGATTCAGCATTTTTAATCTCGATGAAAATACTTCAAAAGGTTTAATAAGTTTATTAAATATTATTCTCTTTATTGTTCCTTTGGTTTGCCTGATTTATGCTACAATCTATATTTTTAATTCATCAGAATTTATTGAACTACTTACGGCACAACCGGTCTCAAGAAAAAAACTCATAACAAGTATTTATGCAGGTGTTGTTCTTTCTTTAACATTGGCATTTTTAATTGGAATTGGTTTGCCTATATTAATTTTTACACCGGATGCAACAGGATTCATTTTTCTATTAGCCGGTATTCTACTGACATTGATATTTACTTCATTAGCTTTTCTTGGTTCCATCATTACAAAAGATAAAGCTAAAGGAATTGGTGTTGCAATTTTTGCCTGGTTGTTTTTTACCATTCTTTATGATGGTTTACTGCTGCTGTTAATGTTTCAGTTTGGTGATTATCCTATAGAAAAACCACTCATGATACTAACTACTTTTAATCCGGTTGACTTAGCCAGAATACTCATACTTATTCATACCGACTATGCAGCACTTATGGGTTATACAGGTGCTTTGTTTAATGAGTTTTTAGGTTCTCAAAAAGGAACCATTACTATTCTCATAGTACTTTTAATATGGATAATTGTACCGGCTTTGATTGCTGTACACAAATTCAGAAAAAAAGATTTATAAATCTAAAAGGTAATTACAAGGCCTTCAAAAACATCTATATGGCTAAGGCTTTGATATTCGCTTTCATTTAATGTAACGCGTTCTTTTATTCCATTTTCTGTTACATCATATTGCGATAAGGTTCCATTAAGAAAATTAAAACCAATTACTAAACTTATATTTCTTGTAATATTTACACCCACACCTGCAGAAACATTAAAGCCTAAAGTGTTTCCTTTAACATTAACTTTATTGGTGGCAATTTTAGATTCATCTTTATAAGTCATTAAACCAATTCCGCCATCAAAAGTAAAGTAACCTGTTTTTTGTCTGGTATAAAATCTTCCGCTGAATGTTGCTGCTATAGTATTAATTGAAATATCATCAGAAACAGTACCAAAATAATTCTGATTGTTATAGGAGAAGTACATATTATCGTATTTGACCTTTGAAAGATGACTGTTGTACTTTATTCCAACACCAAGCTTTGAATTAAAAAAATACTTTGCAGAAATTTCAAAGCCGTTTCCGCTTTTTAAATCTTTAATATATGCTTTAGTTAAATCATTCTCATCAGGGCTTACATCGGCTAATCTCCAACTCAGACCACCTGAAGCTGCAATTGCAAAACGAGGATTTTCATGCTTCTGTTTCTTAGTCGTTACTGCTGATGAATCTTGTTCGTCCTGTGCTTTAACAAAAAATGGTATTACACATATAAGCAGAATAAATCTTAATTTCATAGCAATCTGTTTTCTATTTTAAACACAGTTTATTTTATCTATTCTCTTCTGATGACGACCTCCTTCAAATTCAGTACTAAAAAACTTCTCAATCATTAAAAAAGCTGTTTCATCACTAACGAACCGTGCAGGGATACAAATAATATTGGCATTATTATGCTTTCTGGCTAATTCAGCAATTTCTGGCATCCAGCAAATTGCAGCTCTTACACCATTATGTCTATTTGCTGTAATGGCTACGCCATTTGCACTTCCACATAAAAGTATTCCAAATGTAAATTTTCCCGCTTCAACCTCTCCTGCAACTGCATGTGCATAGTCAGGATAATCAACAGAATCTGAACTGAATGTGCCTTTATCTGTAAATTCAAAATTTGATGAAAATCTCTTCCTTATTGCTTCTTTCAAAGTGAAGCCGGCATGATCGCTGCCTATAATTATGCTCTGCATGTGATAAATTTAAGTTATTAACTGCTATTAACAGTTAAATATTTTAGTGCTGATTAATAGTATTTTATAATGGTGTAAAATTAACAACATTCCTGTTTATATTTATATTTTCTGTTAATAGATTATTATTTCTTTTGTTTGTAATGTTTATATCTAAAGTGTCATATTATATTTAATATCAAATCAAAATTTTTTAACCTTGAGTTTTAGCCAAAGTTTAAACATAGTCATTCACAGCAATACAAACTTAATTAACCGATTTTTATAAACATATTTGCTTATTAACCGTTGTTAATAGTTATATTTATGCCTTTATTAATCATAATGTTAGTTACTATATTTAGTTAATAAACTGTTGGTATAAGCACAGTAATTTAATATACAAGAACATCACAGAAAAGTTATACCACATATTAACCGACTTATTATAACAACATAATATTTTTAAAAATTAATATATTTATATAATTATAATTATTGATTACAATGACTGAAATTTCTGAAATGATTTTGAAACATGGATATTTGCCTGAAAGTATTCCTGCCTCAATGGATTTGTTTGAAGAAATAGAAAAATTAAAAAAAGAAAAAAATGCCGTCATACTGGCGCATTACTACCAGGAGTCCGACATTCAGGATGTGGCCGATTTTGTTGGTGATAGCTTAGGTCTGGCGCAACAAGCTGAAAAGACCAATGCCTCAATGATAGTTTTTGCAGGTGTACATTTTATGGCTGAGACGGCAAAGTTGCTGAATCCCGATAAAAAAGTTGTTTTGCCGGATTTGAATGCCGGTTGCTCATTAGCCAACAGTTGCCCACCTGCTGACTTTAAAAAATTTAAAGAGCAACATCCCGGTCATGTTGTAATATCATACATCAATTGCACTGCAGAAATTAAAGCTTTAAGTGATGTAATTTGCACTTCGAGTAATGTGGTTAAGATTGTTGAAAGTTTTCCGCCAGATCAAAAAATTATTTTTGCTCCAGACAAGAATCTTGGAGCCTACATCAATAAAAAAATTGGTCGCGACATGGTGTTGTGGGATGGTAGTTGTGTAGTGCATGAAATATTTTCAGAACAAAAAATTATTCAACTTAAAGAGCGTTATCCCGAAGCATTAGTCATTGCACATCCTGAATGTGAAGACCATGTTTTACGTCATGCAGATTTTATTGGCAGCACAACAGGACTTTTAAAATATACAAAAGACAATCCTGCCAAAGCATTTATTGTAGCTACAGAATCAGGAATTTTATATCAGATGCAAAAACTGTCGCCAGAAAAAATATTTATTCCTGCACCACCGGAAAATAACTGCGCATGTAACGATTGTCCATATATGAAATTAAATACTTTAGAGAAAGTTTATCTCTGTATGAAAAACGAATTACCGGAAGTAATTATCCCTAAACATTTGCAGCAGGCAGCACTTAATCCTTTAAAACGCATGCTTGAAATATCAAAACAACATGGTTTGTAGAATACTGATTGCAGCATTTTTTATATTTTTTAATTCAAACTTATTTGCACAAACAGACAGTACCGTTACTAATGGATTTAAAACTTTTTATTATCATAATGGTAATAAAAGCAGTGAAGGTAACTTCGTAAATGGCAAGCCCGAGGGTTTATGGAAATCATATTTTGAAAATGGAAAGTTAAAATCCGAAGGCAGCAGACATAATAATAAGCCCGAAGGTTTATGGAAATTTTACAATGAAAACGGAAAAATTGCCAGTGAATTAACTTATAATAACGGATTAAAAAATGGATTACAGCGTTACTATTTTTCCGATGGCAAGTTAAAACAGGAAGAAGAAGTAAAAGAAGGTATCAGACAAGGTTGGGTAAAAGACTTTGGTGAAAATGGTAAGGTTGTAAATATTGTACCTTTCAAGAATGGTGTTGAAGATGGAATTGCTAAGTCTTATGCAGAAGATGGCAGATTAATTACCATCACAACTTATCACGAGGGTTATGTTCGCAGCGAAGAGAGAATTAACAGAATTGATAAATTTGGATTAAAGCAAGGAGTATGGAAAGTTTTTTTTGATAATGATAAAGTAAAAGAAGAAACAGAATATCTTGATGGAAAAAAGAATGGTTTTTATAGAGTTTACAATAATGATGGTTCAATTAGTCTTTCAGAAAGGTATAAAAATGACGAGCTGGTAATTGATAAAAAAAGTACAACAAAGTTTGAAGTAAAGCGAGATTTTTATTTAGGAGGAAAAGTAAAGTCTATTGTAAATGTAATAAATGATAAACGCCAGGGTGTAGAAAAAATTTATGATGAGAAAGGAAATGTTATATCAGGTAAATTGTTTGAAGACGATAAACCAATTGCCGAAGGAATAACAGATGATAATGGAAACAGACAGGGAGAATGGAAATTTTTCTATGATGATGGTTCGGTGCATTCCATTGGAAAATATAAAGATGGAAAACGTATTGATGAGTGGAAATTCTTATTTCCAAATGGAGCAGTGCAGCAAATTGGAAATTATAAAAACGGACTTCCTGAAGGTGAATGGAAATGGTATTTTAAGAATGGTGAAATCAGACGTGATGAGTCTTTTATTAATGGTAAGGAAGAAGGTGTTTCTAAAGAGTATAACGACTCATTACAACTCATTGCAACAGGAAAATATGTTGAAGGTAAAAAAGAAGGACTTTGGAAATATAACAATGGAGAATATATTGCCGAAGGTGAATATGCCGATGGATTAAAATTCGGTACATGGCATCAGACCTATAAAAACGGCAAAACTGCATTTACAGGAAAATATATTGATGGACTAGAAGATGGTGAGCATATTTATTACCACGATAATGGAAAGTTGCATGAAGTGCGACAGTACAAACAAGGTCAGCGGAATGGATTATGGAAAATTTATGATGATAAAGGAGTGTTGATTTTAACTATCAATTATCAGGCAGATAAAATTACCCGCATTGACAGAATAAGAATTAACTAAATGAAGGTTGGTTTATTTTTTGGTTCTTTTAATCCTGTACATAACGGGCACATGATGATTGCCAATTATTTTGCAGAGTTTACAGATTTAGAACAGGTGTGGCTGGTGGTTTCACCACATAATCCGCTAAAACCTGCGGGCTCATTGCTTAATGATTATCAGAGATTACATTTAGTGGAAGCAGCCATTGGCAGCTATAAGAAAATAAAAATTTCTAAAATAGAATTTGGTTTACCCAAACCTTCCTATACAATTAATACATTAGTTCATCTGAATGAAAAATTTCCACAACATGAGTTTGTGTTGATAATGGGCAGCGACAACCTTGTTACTTTTCATAAGTGGAAAAACTTTGAGCAGATTTTAGAAAACTATAAAATATACATTTATCCACGACCGGATTCTGATGGTGGTGAATTAAAGAACCATCCTTCAGTAAAAATTATTCAGGCACCATTAATTGAAATATCATCTACATTTATCAGACAAGCCATCAAAGAAGGAAAAGATGTTCGCTTTTATCTCCCCGAGTCTGTGTATGATTACATTGATGAAATGAATTTTTATAAGAAGTAATGAGTTGGGAAGTTTAGAATTCCAAATTTTGGTTAAGTAGTTTTGAAATAATATCAATTGTTGCATCTTAAACCAATTGCACTTACGTTTGCATATAGCTTCTAAACAAAAAAAGCTGCCCCGAAGGACAGCTTTTTTATGCAACATTATTATCTGATTGTAACCAATTCGCGGTATTTTACCATTGGCCAGATTTCATCATCAATAATCATTTCCAATGCATCAACATGTTCGCGGATTGTTGTAAAGAATACTTTAACCTTATCACAATAAAAAATTGCTTTATCCCTTATATCTGCTATTTTATTTCCTTTATCCCGTGATGCAAGCATGGCATCAACATTTTTCTTAATGGCATTTACATGAGCACTGATTTCTTTTATCAGTTGCAACTGTGTGGAATATGTTTCTGCTTTCAGATCGCAGTCTTTCAGATTATCAACAGTCTCTGCCAGAAAATTCTGATAACGGAATGCGGCAGGAATAATATGGTTTTGTGCCAGATCACCAATGACACGACTTTCAATTTCTATTTTCTTGATATATGTTTCAAGCATAATTTCGTGTCTTGCTTCAGCTTCGCGATGTGTAAAAATATGGTTGTCTTCAAAAAGTTTCAAAGATTTTTTTGAAATCATTGCATCTAATGCAACAGGTGTTGTCTGATGATTAGAAAGACCTCTTTTTTTAGCTTCTTTTACCCACTCTTCACTATATCCGTTTCCTTCGAATCGAATACTTTTTGTTTCAACAATATACTGACGCAGCACACGCAAAATAGCTTCGTCTTTCTTGACATTCTTTTTAATTAAAGCATCTACTTCTTTTCTGAATTTACGAAGTTGATCAGCAACAATGGTATTAAGAATAGCCATTGAATTACTGCAATTGGCAGATGAACCTACTGCACGAAACTCAAATTTATTTCCTGTAAAGGCAAAGGGCGATGTGCGGTTACGATCTGTATTGTCAAGTAAAATTTCAGGTATTTTACCTATGTTAAGTTTTAGTGCTGTCTTATCCTCAACACTCATTTTGCTTGAACCAACTTTTTTCTCGATGTTATCTAAGATACTGCTTAACTGTGCACCAAGAAAAACACTCATGATGGCCGGTGGTGCTTCATTAGCACCTAAACGATGGTCATTAGCTGCCGAAGCAATGCTTGCACGCAACAGGTCTGCATGTTCGTGAACAGCCTTTATGGTATTGATAAAGAAAGTTAAAAACATGAGGTTGGATTTTGGATTTCCACCTGGCGACAATAAATTTTTTCCGGTGTTGGTAACCATACTCCAGTTGTTGTGCTTGCCGCTACCGTTAATTCCTGCATAGGGCTTTTCATGAAACAACACTTTAAAATGATGTCTGCGGGCAACTTTATCCATCAAATCCATGAGAAGTTGATTGTGATCAACAGCAAGATTTATTTCTTCAAAAATAGGAGCACATTCAAACTGACATGGGGCCACTTCATTATGACGTGTCTTCAATGGAATACCAAGCTTGTATGCTTCAATCTCAAAATCGTTCATAAAGGCATTTACTCTGTCGGGAATAGAACCGAAATAATGATCTTCCAATTGTTGTCCTTTTGCCGGTGAATGACCAAACACAGTTCTTCCTGTAATGGCTAAATCGGGTCGTGCATAAAACAAAGAAGTGTCAACTAAAAAATATTCTTGTTCAATACCCAATGTTGTACTAACACGAGTGATGTCTTTATCAAAATATTGTGCCACCGGAACAGCTACTTCATTCAGTGTATGCAATGCTTTTAACAATGGAGCTTTGTAGTCGAGTGTTTCACCTGTATAAGAAACATAAATAGTAGGAATACAAAGTGTGCGTCCATTAGGGCTTTCAATAATAAATGCCGGAGAACCCGGATCCCATGCGGTGTAGCCACGAGCTTCAAAAGTATTTCTTATTCCGCCACTTGGAAAACTACTTGCATCAGGCTCCTGTTGTACTAAAGAACTTCCTGAAAAATGCTCGAATGAATTATCATTACTGATGTCGAAAAAGCTATCGTGTTTTTCGGCAGTAGCACCTGTTAGTGGTTGAAACCAATGTGTGTAGTGTGTAGCACCTTTGCTGATGGCCCATTCTTTCATGCCATGGGCAATTTCACCTGCTATTTTACGGTCTATTTTTTCACCCGTTTCAATTGCTGACATTACAGCATTAAATGCATTCTTGGGTAAGAACTTAAACATAGCTTCTTTAGTGAATACATTTGTAGCAAAATAGTCAGATACCTTAACTGACGGAGGGGTAATTTTTACAGGTATGCGCCCATTGGTAGCATCAAGGGCACGAAAGCGAACATTGCTCATATAGTGATTGGATTTTTTTAAGACGGGTCAAAAATACATTGAAAAAAAGGGCAATGTCAAGAAAAATATCGTTTTTTTTCAAACACCCCCCTAAAAAATAGGGTACTTTACCTAAAATTAGTCGGTTTTTTCATCTACCCCCCCATTTTTTTCGGGGGTTACAGGCTTTTCAACAGATTTTTGTGGTGGCGGTGGCGGAGTTTGCATACTCTGCTCTATTTCGCGCTGTACACCATTCATAGCATCTTTAAACTCGCGGCTGGCACGACCAAGCCCTCTGGCTAAGTCAGGAACTTTTTTTGATCCGAAGAAGAACAATACAAACACCATGATTACCAACAATTCACCGCCACCAAGATTATCTAAAAATAAAATCATGCCGTTCATATCTTAAAATTTGAGCAAAAGTAACTCAAAAGCCCATGTTGAAACAATGAATATTTGTGTTTATTACCTTTCAGGCGATAAATTTTCCCATTAACACATTTTTATAAGCTATAATTAGAATATAACTTTTTTATTTGTTTTAAATTTAAATGATGCATGAATAAAATAATATTTTTCTGGGTAATGCTTCTGACAATTGCCGCAACTTCATGTAAGCACGAGCCACAGGACCTGGCTATTGCAACGGATGACAGCACTGCCACTGAAGATTGCAACTCCGATACTATTTATTTTAAAAACACCATTCAGCCTATAATAAATGCATCTTGTGCCTATAGTGGATGTCATGATGTTACTACTGCAGAAGATGGTGTTATTTTAGATACTTATGCCAATATTATTCAGACAGGAAAAGTGAAAGCCGGAAAACCCGAAGACAGCAAACTCTACAAAGTACTTGTTGAAAATGATCCTGATGATATCATGCCACCACCACCGGGTTCACCACTAAGCAGTGTTCAGATTAACGATATTTACCAATGGATACTGCAAGGAGCAAAAAATAATGAATGTCTGGGTTGCGATAGTGTTAACGTAACATTTGCAGGAAACATTTTACCTATTATGCAAACCATTTGTCAGACTTGTCATAGCGGAAGTGCACCATTGGGAAATCTTTCATTGGTTACTTATGATGATGTATCTGCTGTTGCAATGACAGGGCAGTTAGTTGGTGCTGTTACCCATGCAGACGGATATTTTACCATGCCTGACAAGGAAGATTCAACAAAATATATCCCTAACTGTAAAATAAAACAAATCATTAAATGGGTTAACGATGGTTACCCCGACAATTAACAAAGCATGAATAAAAGTTTAATTCTTATTTCGGGTATTTTTATTGCACTCTGCATTAGTAGTTGTTATTATGATGTGGAAGATGAGTTATATCCAAACACAGGCAACTGTGATACACTTAACATAACTTATTCACAGACAGTGGCACCAATAGTAAGCAGCAATTGTAAGATTTGTCATTCGGCATCTATGGCGCAGGGTAATGTTGTTATTGATACTTATGCAGCGATTAAAATCTATGCCGACAATGGAAAACTTTTAGGATCACTCAATCATGATTCGGGATATGAACCTATGCCAAAAAATCAAAATAAATTAAGTGACTGTAACATCAAAAAAATTTCAATCTGGATTAATCAGGGTGCGCCCAATAATTAAACATTAAAAAATGAAAAAATTTATTCTATGTGTATTAATAACAGGCATGCATTATGCACAGGCACAAAATGTGTTTACAACCAATGCCGGTACAATTTCTTTCTTTTCAGAAGCACCGCTCGAAAACATTGATGCCACAAGCAAAAAGGCACATTGCATTTTGAATATTACAACAGGTGATATTGTTTCGCTGGTAGCCATTCGTTCATTCAAATTTGAAAAAGCATTAATGGAAGAACACTTCAATGAAAAATATCTGGAAAGTGATAAATATAAAGACGCCACTTTTAAAGGAAAAATTCAGGAGCAATTGGTAATTGATCGTGACACAGCATATCAGGTGACTGTAAAAGGAAACATTACTATTCATGGCATTGAGAAGCCTGCAAACTATAAAGCAAACTATAGTTTTAAAGGAGGCGTGCCAGCAATTGAAGGCAGCTTTAATGTTGCTTTAAAAGACCATAATGTTGAAATTCCGAAATTAGTAATTCAAAATATTGCCGAAGTTGTTAAAGTAACTTGTAAATTTGAACTTGCTCCTTATCAAAAGAAGAACTAAATATATTTTTATGCTACCAATCAGAAAACTGTTTTTTATTGGATTTACTTTTATCACACTACATGCAACTGCACAGGATGACCTGATGAAAATGCTTAGTGAAAGTGGAGAGAAAGAAAAGAAAGAAGAAGTTACGGCAACATTTAAATCAACCAGGCTCATTAACGGACATAGTGTTGAAAATAACAAACAAGGAGTGTTACAGTTAATGATATTGCATCGCTTTGGGCAGATAAATAGTGGAGGATATGAGTTTTTCGGGTTGGACAATGCCACCATGCGCCTGGGATTTGACTATGGAGTTACAGACTGGTTGAATGTTGGTATAGGGCGCAGCACGTTTGAAAAAATGTATGATGGGTTATTAAAAGTTAAATTTCTGAAGCAACGCAAAGGTGGAACACCTGTTACACTTACCGCTGTGGCGTCAATGCAACTAAACTCATTAAAATTTACAGACCCACAGCGTAAAAATTATTTTTCTTCCAGGCTGACGTATTCCTATCAGTTATTGGCAGCATCTAAGCTTTCCAATGCGTTTTCTATACAGTTAATGCCAACACTCATTCATCGCAATCTGGTACCAACAGCAAATGAAAAAAATGATGTATTTGCATTAGGCGGTGGCGGAAGAATAAAAATTTCTAAGAGTATAGCATTTACAGCAGAGTATTATTATGTATTTCCTGACCAGATTAGTGATACATATAAAAACTCACTTGCCGTAGGCTTTGATATTGAAACCGGAGGTCACGTTTTTCAGATACATTTTACCAATTCGCGTAGTATGGTTGAAAAAGGATTTATTGCCGAAACAACAGGCGACTGGCTTGATGGCGGCATTCATTTTGGTTTTAACCTCAACAGAGTTTTTACGGTATATTATCCAAAGGAGTAGTAATTGTCCTGTGTTTATGGAATTAGCCTACAAAGTAATTCCATAAAAAAACTATCCCAGGTTTTGTTCAATGATTCGCAGAAGTTGTGGTTTGTTAACAACACCACTCTGCCGCCACAAAACTTTTCCGGATTTAAACAAGATTAATGTAGGTACTCCTTGTATCTCATAAGCTGCTGCAACAGCAGGATTTTTATCCACATCAATTTTAAGTATCACAGCTTTTTCGCCTACTTCATTTTTTACTTCATGCAGTATGGGGGCCATCATTTTACATGGTCCGCACCAGTCGGCAAAAAAATCAACCAATACCGGCTTATTGCCATTGATGATGTCATTAAATGTTCTGTTTTGTGTTGTTGTTTCCATTCTATTTATTATAATATGCGCTATACATCCAGACTAATTTTTCCTGCTCGCTTATATAATCACTCATCAATGCATTGGTACCTTCATCATCTGCATCTGCCGACATTTTCAAAATATCACGCTGTTTGATTAATATAGTTTCGAATGCATCTAAAATTGCTTTTATTGACTTTGAAGGGTCTGATACATTTTTAATTTCTTTCAGTTGTGATGCCTTATTGTAGTCGCTAAAGGTGTGTAACGGTGTTTCATCTAAAGTCAAAATACGTTCTGCGATTTCGTCAACTTTAACTAACAGATTATTGTACAATTCTTCAAACTTCAAATGCAGTTCAAAAAATTTCTCACCTCTGATATTCCAATGTAATCCACGAGTTGTCTGATAAAAGACCATGTAATCTGCAAGCAGAAGATTAAGTTTTGCTGCAAGTTGCTTAGCCTGTTTTTTATTTATCCCTATGTTAATCATGATTACAAGATTTTTATTAAACTTTAAATGCTAAATTAGAATTAAATTATAAATCAGTAGCTGACTTAAATCATCACTTCAAAAGAAGTATTGACAGACATAAACAAGAAAACAGAACTATTGTTTTTATTTAAACTAAGAAAGAAAAAAGCCTTCAACTATTAGTTTAGCCATTGAATTTCTTTAATGGCTGAATTTTTTTTGAGAATATTAATAACAGACTCTATTGTTCCGTTATCAGCATGTTCGAGCTGAATTTGAAAAATCAAATCTTCGTTTGTTCTTGTGAAATTTAATGAAATCAAGGCTATCCCATTTTCTCTTAAGAGTGCTGTCAGAAATTCTGTATTACCAAAATCATGACTTGCGGTTATACGTAAACTTTTTTGTTTGAATTTTTCAAAATACATTTTCTCTAAAGGCTGAAGTCCCCATAAAATAATAATGGCAATAGCTGTTGCTACAGCAGCCGCAAGATACATTCCGCCTCCTGTTGCTAAGCCAATACCCGCTACAGTCCATATTCCTGCTGCAGTAGTTAATCCCCGAATAGTTTTATTGTTTGAAAACAGAATAGCACCTGCACCTATAAATCCTATGCCGGTTACAACCTGTGCTGCAATACGCGAAGGGTCAAGTGTTATATCAGGAGTTCCTATGATGTCAGAAAACCCAAATGCAGATACAATCATCATCAAACAGGAACCTACACAAACAAGCATGTGTGTACGTAAACCTGCTGCCCAATGCTTTCGCTCTCTTTCTAATCCTATAAGTGCACCAAAAAAAGATGCTAATGAAAGCCGGATAATAATTTCAGAAACACTAATCATCTTATTGCAAAAAATTACAATTATTAAACAGTCATTGGTTTAACAACCAATGGTTAACAGAACAAAAACAAATTTGTTTAAATAATTATACTAAAATAAATCTAATATCAGAGTTCAAGAAACGCTTCTGATTAATGTGGAAGTTTATCACGGAATTTACCATACACCCATGTTCCGGCAATTGCACTTAGTAAACTCACAACAATTACAGTAGCACCGGAACCAATTGTTGCAAACAGAGGTCCGGGACATGCACCAGTAATAGCCCATCCCAATCCGAAAAATAGGCCACCCCAAATTTGTCCCTTATTAAATTCTTTTGGATGTAAGGTGATTTCTTCTCCATAAAATGTTTTTATGTTGAATTTACGAATAAGCCAAACAGACAATGCTCCAACAGCAACAGCACTTCCAATGATACCATACATGTGGAATGATTGAAGCCTGAACATTTCCTGTATCCTGAACCACGATATCACTTCTGCCTTTACTAAAATAATTCCAAATAAAATTCCCATAAGGCTGTATTTTAAGTTGTGTACCCAACTATGTTCAAGATGGCTTTCGTTTACACAAATTGTATCTAACGAACGTGTTTCAAAATCTGTGTTTCGATCTTTTTCTAAAGTAACTACTGTTTTCATAAAATTAATTTCAGAGTGAAAGTATATAAGGTAAAATTAAATTAGCCATAATGAAACCTCCGGCCATAAAACAACAGGTAGCAATCAGAGATGGCAATTGAAGCGTTGATAATCCCATAATAGCATGACCGCTGGTGCAGCCACCTGCATAACGGGTGCCAAAGCCAACTAAAAATCCTCCTACAACCATCATAATAAAACCTCTAAGCGTGAACAAGCTATTCCAGTTAAATAAATCTGCCGGAACCAAACCACTAAAATCAGTTATACCTTTTTCATGAAGCGATGTTGCCAATGAAGAATTGATAGTAACAGTGGTAGATGCGGTGAGTAAGTTCACAGCTATAAATCCACCAGCCATTATGCCGGCAACAAAAAACAAATTCCATCTTTCTTTTTTCCAATCATATTTAAAAAATGGAATATTTGATGGAACACAAGCAGCACAAACATGACGAAAGGAAGAACTTATACCAAACGACTTGTTTCCAAGTATCAGTAATGCAGGCACAATGAGTCCTATTAGTGGTCCTGCAACATACCAGGGCCAGGGTTTAAGAATTAATTCAAGCATAGTTCAAAATAAATTTAGTGTTAAGTAATAATTGTTGTAATAAAGTTTAGTGTAAAGAACAATGAAATGCAATAACAAATTGAAGTGAAAGGGTTTTATTATTTCAACAAAGTTTCTTTAAGAATAATATAAATACCCATTATTAATACAAACCATCCAAATGCAGGTTTCAATTTTTCGTTTGATATTTTTTTCGACATCAGACTTCCGATTATAATACCTAAAATGGCAATAGCAGAAAAAGTCAACAACAAATGCCAGTCTATGGAGTCACTATGGAACAGACTAACACTAAAGCCTAATAAAGAATTAGTAGCAATAATCAACAGTGAAGATCCTATTGCCTTTTTCATTGGGAGATGAGCCAACAATACCAATGCAGGTACTATTAAAAAGCCTCCACCGGCACCTACCAAACCTGTTATTGTCCCTACAACAAATCCTTCAATTATAATTAAAGGATAATTGTATTGTACTTTATCATAATCGGGTTTTTGCTTTTTCCTGCGAATCATAGAGTATGATGCCAGCAACATGATAACAGCAAACAACAACAGCAGTGCAATAGGTTTTGTTATCTGTAGCGTTCCAATGTTGAATAAATCCTGAGGAATTGCAGGTACTATAAATGCTCTGGTAATGAAGACTGCAATAATTGATGGAATACCAAAAACTACAGCTGTTCGCAGATGAACATTTCCCATTCTGATATGACTAAATGAGCCTATCAAACTTGTAAAGCCAACAATAAACAGAGAATATCCAGTTGCCATTACTGCATCAATGGAAAACAGATAAACCAATATAGGCACTGTTAATATGCTGCCGCCACCACCAATGAGCCCCAACGACAAGCCCATAAGTATTGCACAGGCATATCCAAAAACTTCCACCACCTTATTTTAGAATTTTAATTGTGGAGGCAAAGGTCTGATAAAAATTATAACTGTAATGCAACTTCAGTTACATTATATTGAAATAGTATCCTTTAATACACAATTAACTATATCTTGTTACGTTTTAATTAAAAGTAAACTTTTAGCATCATGCCCGAAAATGTATATGAGTGCAAATATTCTAATACGATATAAATCATAAAAATGTGGAGTCCGGTAACCACTTATAAAACGGGGCGTAATCGAAAAGCCAGATGAGTAGAAACACTAAATTAATAAATAATTAAAATGAGAAAAATTTCATTTGTTTCAGGAACGGTTGCAGGCTCGTTGACAGTTCTTGGTGGTTTATTTAAAATTATGCATTGGCCAGGAGCTAATATTATGTTAGTGCTCGGTCTTGGAACGCTTGCTTTCATTTTTATTCCAATTGCAGCTAAGTATTGGTACAATAAAAATTTGGTTAAACCAATTTAAAATCTCTTTAAAGCAAATCATCTGTAAGCTGTCTGTTTTCGCATCAGCAACTATCCTAAAAACATTGGTTAATACAATATTTTATAATTACAAAATAGAGATAGACGCTAATTTCAATGTTTGATATCCATATATCAGACATTGAAACTTTTTAACCTCTGACTTTTAAAACTTACATGTAATCTCACTACAACTGAGTGGAATTTTTGCTTTTGGATTTTTGTCTTCAAAAAATTTTCTTGGTATTATTTGAAATAAATATTGCAGTGCATTCGTCAGTCCGGTGTCATTGTTAGCCTCTACAATAATGGCGGGTTTTTTGATTTTTATCCGGTAGCCATCACTGCCTAACGAGGCATCTTTTATTTTTTTCAGATTAATGGCATTTTCAAATGTGCCTTCGCGCATAGCATTCACAATGGCAAGGTGTAACCCTATACTATCTTTTAGCTGTGTGCAATAAACCCTTGCTGCTGCATCACCTGTTACCCAGGCAGGACCTTCTACAATTGCAATTTTACGGTGTAAAATAAAAGTACCCGGTTGCTGAACAATACTTTGAGGTTTTGGAATATTATTGTTCGTATCCTGTGCAACTCCGGTTCCGAACAAGAAAAGTAAAAATAATTGAACGACTAATTTTTTCATGGCAGCTAAAATAAAGTTGCTGTTTATTTGGAAATGCACTGTAAAATCAAATTATGAACATATCAAAATCAAGAATACTGATAAATGTTCTTTAAAGATAATGCACCTTTGTTATTTTTGTGCTTATGAACAGACCAGTTAGAGTATTAATTTCCAAGGTAGGCCTCGATGGTCACGATCGAGGTGCAAAAGTCATTGCTTCTTTTCTTCGTGATGCAGGCATGGAAGTTATTTACACAGGCCTACGGCAAACACCACAAATGGTTGTTAACACAGCCTTACAAGAAGATGTTGATGTTATAGGTGTTTCAATTCTTTCAGGTGCGCACCTGACAGTATTTCCAAAAATTATGGAACTGCTAAAAGAAAAAGGAATGACCGATGTGCTTGTTACAGGCGGAGGTATTATTCCTGATGCCGATATGAAAAAACTAAATGATTTGGGTGTAGGTAAACTGTTTGCTCCGGGCACTAACACCAATGAAATTGTTCAGTATATTAACGAATGGGTTGAACAAAACAGAAAAAACTAATAGACTCTTGCTCTTTCTGTTTTTGAAAATGGATGATATCCCGAACCTTTAAACTGCACTTTAATACTTTTTGTCTTTATAAGATTTAATGCACTGTATAAGGCATAAAGAGTTTTGCGAATGTTTCTTTTTGCCCATGTATTTTCTTTTCTGCGGATTATTTTCTCATATACCTGACGATTGGTTTTTTTGTGAAATGTATATAGTTCGTCCAATACATTGAGTTCTAAAAAATATCTGCTTCGTATGTGTGCAAATATGGCAGAGCGTTCATTTCGGTTATATTGCGAGAAAAATAATTGCTGATGATTCGGAACATTTGTTTTGTTCAGACAATGTATCAGCCACACATATTCGAAATTCAGATGCTGGCTGGTAACTTTTATTCCTCCACTGTTAACAGTACTATCATTCAACACTTCTTTCTCATTCATAAACTGAATACCTTTTCTTACAAAGCCATAGATAAGTTGAATTTGTATCCACTGGCCATTACTCAACTTTAGATGAATGAAATTGTAAAATGGTTTTTCTTCTAAACGCACTCTTTTTAAGTAGGGCGAAAATTCAAGCACCGTTAATATTTTACGTGTATCTTCACGGTTAATTGCAATCTGAATAATATCTTCTGCAATTTCTTCGGGATGCAAAACAGTTAATCCCATAGTGGCATATCTGATTTGGCTGATACGCTCAAAAAAGTGATTTAAGAATTTTGCTTTATCCCCCATAAAATTTATATCAATAAAACCATAATGCTGCTTTTTTCATCATCCTTGGCATAAATCTGATTTCTGCCTCTGCCTGTTCACGTCTGCGAATTTGTTTTACCTTACCCGAAGTTTGCATGCCGGAATGGTTCATGGTGTCCGTCATGCCATTAATAATCATAAATAGGTTCTCAACCTGAAAATCTTTTTTCATTTGCGATGCATATTCAAGCTGATCGAATGTGGTGCTGTTTGCTTTAACAACAAACATGTTTAAATCACTCATTTTCATTAATGGAACAGCATCCATATAATTACTGGTTTCGGGGGTATCAAATATCACGTAATCGTATAACGTTTTCATATCTGCAAGAATGTTGCCAGTTTTATCGTTTATAAGAAGTGTGTTTACGCCATGGGCAAGATATCCGGCACAAAGCAGATCAACATTTTCATAATTCGTTATTTGTACTGCCTGATGAAGATTTTTATCGTCATCAATAACTTGCGCAAGACTGTTTTCTTCTTCATTACCAAGCGTGTTTTTTAATGAAGGATTTATTGGGTTCATATCAATCAACAATACTTTTTTACGCAGCTTACCCATTGACTTAGCTAAATTTTCTGCAACGGTAGTTTTTCCTTCACCTGCTTTTGCTGATGTTATAGTTATCATCTTCACCGGCTGTTTGTTTCCAAGCATGAGTATTTTGGTGCAAAGTGTCATAAAAGATTCAATGAAATCATGATTTTTACCGCCTGCTTCTATATTGGCGATAAATGGAATATCTGTAAATTTCTGCAGATCTTTTCTATTGCTGATTTTAATTTTCAACAGGGGTTTAACAGCAGTTATTAAAGCACCAAACAAAAGCGAAACAAGTAATGCCAACGACCATACTTTTGCTGCATTTGGACTTATGGGTGCAGTAGGCATTTTAGCTTCATTTAATATGTATGATGATGGTGGCAGAACAGGCGCCTCAACCATAGCCTCTGCTCTTTTCTGAATCAGAAAATCATAAAGCTTGGTGTATAAGTATATACTTCTGTTAATTTGCTGTAGTTTTTCTTCTGTCTGTGGCAGATTTTGAATTCTGTCTTTAGCCGAAACAATAGCTGCTGCAAGCGTTTCTTGTCTGATAGTTAGTTTTTTTCTTGTATTACGGATACTCTCAGCAAGCATTTCTTTAAGTGAGCTTATTTCTTTATCAACTTTTGAAAGGTCTGCACCTTGCTCCAGCAGTTGTTGACGCTCGGCAACTTTATCATTCAGCTTCAGATATGTTTCTGTATAAATAATATCTGTAATGGTTCCATACTCAGGTGAAATGGTGTTCACGTTTCTGTTCTTGCGCATGTAATCACTCAGATTATCTAATGCAGCTATTTGCATATCTGCTTCTACTTTCTGAATCTGAAGTTGACTAACAGTGTTCAGCACAGCACCTGCCTGTTGTGGCATTTCATAGGCATTGTTTTCACTTTGAAAATGGGATAATTCGCGTTGTGCATTGTCTAACTCCTGCGAAACACGATCAAGCTGATTGTTGATGAGTTGAACATTTGCTAAGGAATGTGATTCGTTAGCCTGTTGTCCGGCATTTCCATATCCTTTAGAAACAGCACTTGCTATACGGTATGCTTTGGCCGGATTAGTACTTTGGCTGTTAAGCTTTATAACACCACCATCCTCAATAGTACAACTCAGATTCTGCTCAGCTATTTTATTGGCTAAGCGGCTGTCAGAATAAATAGTAAACGAAACTTCATCTTTATCATCAAGCAAATTCAGATAAGGTGTTTTTTCTATCGTTACAGCCAACGACCCAAGGTCGAGCAATTCATTATAGCTGCCTCGTTTTTGTTGATGCCCTGTCTGATCATCATATTCAAGTATGTAAGTTTTTTCACCATCGCGTTGCAGACTAAAATTTTGCTGACTGAACGAATCATCCTTTAAGTTATATGAAACACTCACAGGCTTATTGTCAAAACATTCTGATGTCTGAAAGTTTTTGCTTACAAAGTATTCTACGTTCAGTCCCATACCTTTTACAGATTGTTGAATAGTTTTGGGTGAACGAATCATTTCTGCAGCAATGGCAGTTGATTGTGTATCGGGGTCAATGTTTTTTAATATAGCCTGCGATTCATAAACCTTTGGCATTAGAAACAAATAGGCTGAAGCTCCAACACTGCCTGCCAAAAGGCAACCAAGAAATAATCGTTTGTTTGACCTGATGCGAAGAATGGCTTGTTGTGACCAAAATGATTTTGTTGTCATCTTTACTGAATTTTATAACCTCTATACAAGGAAAAACGATATTAGGTTACACTACATTCTGGATTGTAAATTAATATACAGATTGGTGTAACCATTTTAGGTATTAGTCGTTAAATGCGGCCAAAATGCACTAAAGTCAACAGCGTTTTTATTTTCTACATGATTTTTAACTCTGTTATGAACAGTTGAATTAAAGTATGATTCATCATTTTTTGCATTAAGTAAAAAAATCTGTTACGTTTGCTGAAAATAAAACTATGCGCAAACGCTATATCTATTTATCCACTGTTATTGCCGGATTGTTGCTCACCGGATCGTGCAGCAATAAATCAGGCGAAGAAAGCAAAGAGCAGACGGCAGAAACTAAAGATACCATGCCGGTTAGTGAAGTGGCAACATTTCAGTTTACCTACACCATAGCTAACCTGCCTCCGCCCATGCAGGTATTAGATGAGTTTAGTAAATCAAAACTTGAAGTAAATACTGCATTGCTCAATTCGGCAGATAATGCAGACAAATACATGACATCACTTAAACAAGCCATGAACTACGGTATCTATGGTGTTGATTTGGGCTATTTGGTTGTTAACAACAGAACATTAGATGCCATTAAGTATTACAACACTGCAAAGAAACTTGCGTCACAATTGGGCATGGAAGAAACATTTAATCAGTTTGTAAATCGTTTTGAGACAAACAGCAACAATCGTGATTCTTTGACCCGTGTGATTGATGATGCATACGCTGCAACGGATGCTTATTTACGCAGTAACAAAAGGTTGGAAACAGCCAGTCAGGTGTTAGCAGGAAGCTGGCTCGAATGTCAATATCTTACTGTTAAGTCGTTGCTTACAGCAAGCAGAAATGCCGACAATGAAATATTATATAAAAGGGTATGGGAGCAACGTTTGTATCTTGACAACATTACAAAATTGTTAAGTGAGTTTGCCGATAATGATGAGGTAAAGAAAATAAAGTCAGATTATGAGGCATTGTTGGCAATTTATAAAGAGCCATCGGACGAAAAACAGATAGACAAAGCATTCTTAACCCGATTGGCATCAGGCTTGGAAAAAGCACGTCAGAATATTGTAGAATAAGAAATAAATAATTCTAACATCAAAAAGCCGTTTTGAAAACAAAGCGGCTTTTATGTTTTATACTAAATTTTGACAGTCACTTGAGGAAAATTATTGTTTTGTTTTTTCTATTCTGATACCTGCATCAAGAATACCCGGGAGCGGATTTACACGCATGGCCTGAATTAACTCAACGTGATAATCTCCCTTTTGAGGGAATCGGAAATTTTTACGAAACAAATAACGATTGGAATATAAATCACCAATGCCTTTACCGAGCCAAGCTCCGTCAGGAGTAGCCAAAGTTATTTCTACTGTATCGCGTAAATGCTGACCTTGTGGTAAATGCGTGTTGATGAATAAAAATAAATTACTGAAACGATAGTTACCCTGATTGCGTACATTAATGTACATGTTATAGGCAGTGAGTGTATCATCAATGTTAACATCAAAACGTATTGGTTCAGAAAAATCCCAATTGCTGCCTTTGATGGATTTGTTTTCTTCAAAATGATACTGTTGATTGCAGGAAGCAAACACTACAATTACAACCCCGGCAATTAAATACCTAAGAAGGCTTTTTCTGTTGGCCATTGTTCGTTTGTTGATTAGGCTGCGAAGGCTTTTTCTTCTTCTTTTTCTTCTTTTTCTTTTTATCCATTCTGGTAAGACTATCTTGTCCAACCATATCGGCATAATCAGGTTCTTCTGCCTCATCTTCTACAGGAAGTCCGCTCTTCAGATCAGCCGGTTTTTGGTTTGCCTTGTTGAGTGCAATAATTTCTTTAACTCTGTCAACAGGCAACATCACCCACTTGTCTGCACTGGGTTGGTAGTATTCGCCATCCTTTAAATTCGGAATAAGTTCATACCACATGATGCGTTTAAAAATATCAGTTTTTCTGTGTAATGCTTTTCCGGCTTCAGTAAAAATAGCAGTACCTTGTTCGGGAATGTCTTTAATGGCATCCATGTAACTGTCCAACTCATAGTTGAGACAGCATTTTAATTTTCCACATTGTCCGGCAAGTTTTACAGGGTTGATTGACAGATTCTGATAGCGCGCTGCTGAAGTACCAACAGTTTTAAAACTTGTCATCCAGGTAGAGCAGCAAAGCTCTCTTCCACATGAACCTATTCCTCCAAGACGCCCTGCTTCCTGTCTGAGACCAATCTGCCTCATATCTATTCTAACTTTAAACTCTTCATGTAGTTTTTTTATCAACTCACGAAAATCAACACGTTCCTCGGCAGTATAAAAGAATGTAGCTTTCTTGCCATCACCCTGATACTCGACATCACTAAGCTTCATTTTTAAACCAAGTTGCAAAGCAATCTTTCTTGCACGGTGCATGGTTTGATGCTCTAATTGTTTTACTTGTTCCCACTTTTCAATGTCACCTTGTTTGGCCGGTCTGTACAGTTGTTTAATCTCCGGAGCACCACTTTCGAAGCCACGTTTTTTAAGTTGAAGTTTTACCAACTCACCTGTCATGGTTACTGTGCCGATATCATGTCCGGGATTTCCTTCAACGGCAACTATATCTCCGGCTTTAAGTATGTGTCCGTCTGTATTTCTGAAATATTCTTTACGGGTTCCTTTAAACTGCACTTCTACTACATTGAATGGAATATGTCCTGGTGGAAACTCCATATCACTAAGCCAGTCATAAACATTCAGCTTATTGCAGCTGCCTGTTCCGCACGAAGTGCATCCTGTACTTTTTGTATTGGTATTTATTGTTGTGGTTGTCATTAATCAATTAAAATTTCATGTGTAAAATGCGATGCATTCTGAACGACAAATCTAAAAATAATATTTTTGGATTGGCATTACGCTCAATATGATAAATAGCTTCTTCAAGTGTTTTTGCAAAAGGCTCAACGTTATCTGCATTTATCATCTTACTGAATCGCTCAAAACCATTAAAAGTTGCATCTGTATATCGTGAGTGATTTATACCAGCCATGTTGGTAATTAAACACTCGCGGGCAGCTCCCAAACAAAAGCTCAAAAAATTTTTTTGTGCATCGCGCGAAAGTTTTGATATGTCTTCAATCCAACTGTATAATACTTTATAATTCGTTCCAAATTTATAGCACATACGCATCCACTCTATAAAAGAATGTTCCATTTGTCCGGATAAGTTTTCCTGATTCATTAGTGCCATTAACTCTGTTATGTCATTACCCGAAAGATGAACCATATTGCGAGCTTTGTTGATATCTAAGCCATATTTTTCGCAGGCATACTTTATTAATGAATCATTATCTATTTTCGGAATTTTAACTAACTGTGTACGCGAAAGTATAGTTGGTAAAATGCCATCATAACGTTCGGTGATTAGTATAAACACCGTGTTTCCGGGTGGTTCTTCAATTATTTTAAGAAGTTTGTTGCTTGTTGCACTATTCATTCTGTCTGCATGCCACATGATAAGCACTTTGTGTTTGCCTTCAAAACTTTTTAAGTAGAGTTTATGTACAATTGCTGCACTCTCTTCTGTTGCAATTATTCCTTGTTTTTTTTCAATACCTATTGTGTCGTACCAGTCTTGTAGTGAAAGGTTAGGGTTTTTTATGTATGCTGCACGCCACTGTTCAATAAAATCATCTGTTTTAGGTTTTTTAATATCATCAATAGCGTTCACAGGTAGTGCAAAATGCAAATCGGGATGTGAAAGCTTTGCATACATGCGGCAACTGTGACACACACCGCAGCTATCGTCTGTTGTGGCATTTTCGCAGTTGATTAACTGAGCAAAAGCAATGGCTAAAGGCAGTGTACCACTTCCGGCATTTCCCATAAAAAGCATGGCATGTGGAATCCGGTTTTCACCAGCCATTTTCAATAGCAACTGCTTGGTGTCTTTTTGTCCTACTACATCTTTAAACTGCATACTGCAAAAGTAAGATAACATTAGACGTTAACCTATGATGTTTTCAGAAATAATTAAACAGTTAATCTATTGTAATTTACAATTTAGTCAAATACGATTTTTTAATAACAGCAAAACAACAAGTTTTGATATTGTATCAAGTCATAGAATTAGTTGACAGTAACTATCTTTGCAGTGAAAATTACTCATAACAATTATGCTAACAGTAGATGATTTTAATTTTAACGGAAAACGAGCCTTAGTGCGTGTTGATTTTAATGTTCCTTTAGATAAATCAACCTTTTCAGTGACTGATAATACTCGAATTAAAGCAGCAGTTCCTACTATAAAAAAGATATTGGCAGATGGTGGCAGCGTAGTGCTGATGAGTCATTTAGGAAGGCCATTAAAAAAGCTGAAAGACGATGGTACTGTTGACACAAAAAAATTTACTTTAAAACATACGTTAAGTGAAGTGTCGAAGTTATTGGGTGTCGAAGTAAAGTTTGCTTCCGACTGTGTTGGTGCAGAAACATCTGTACTTGCTTCTAAGCTTCAACCCGGTGAAGTACTATTGTTAGAGAACCTTAGGTTTCATAAAGGCGAAGAAAAGGGCGAAGAAGATTTTGCCAGACAATTAGCCTCTTTGGGTAATATTTATGTTAACGATGCATTTGGAACGGCACATCGTGCCCATGCCAGTACAGCAATCATAGCACAGTTTTTTCCGGGAGCAAAAATGTTTGGTTATGTTATGGCAAATGAAATTAAAAATGCAGAACGCATTATGCAACATGCAGAAAAACCATTTACAGCTATTATGGGCGGGGCAAAAGTTTCTGATAAAATTCTCATCATCGAACAACTCATGTTACGCTGCAATCATATTCTTATTGGTGGTGGTATGGCTTATACTTTCTTTAAAGCAATGGGTGGAAATATTGGATCATCACTTTGCGAAACAGATAAATTAGATTTAGCCAAACAACTTTTGGAACGGGCAAAACAATCAGGGGTTCAGTTTCATTTACCATTTGACTCTGTTCTTGGTGACAAGTTCGACAATGATGCACAAACATCAATCAGTGATAATATGAGTATTCCTGATGGTTGGATGGGTTTAGACATTGGACCAAAGGCGGTAACAGCGTTTTCAGAAATCATCAGTAAAAGCAAAACCATTTTATGGAATGGACCAATGGGCGTATTTGAAATGGAAAAATTTGCTGCAGGGACTAAAGGAATTGCAGATGCAATTGTTAGTGCAACATCAAAAGGTGCTTTTTCATTAATTGGTGGTGGCGATTCTGCGGCTGCTATTAATAAATTTGGTTTGGCAGATAAAGTAAGTTATGTTTCAACAGGTGGTGGTGCTTTATTGGAATATTTTGAAGGTAGAGAATTGCCGGGAATAAAAATGATTATGTCTTAAGTCTGTAACAAAGGTTATTATTCAGCTATTTATCATAAACTGATTTAATAAATTTCAATAGCCGTAATAATTGGCAGATGGAATTAACTTTGATAAAACACAATTGATATTTTTAAATAAAATAGCCGGTTTATTTTAATCTTCTGTAGGTAATGTTTAAGGTTGTTTAAATAGCAACCTTTTCTATTTTTAAGGAACTAATAAACCGTTTTGTAGGTGTATGGCGACAATAATATTTAGACATATATCTATTTCATCAAATTTCCTAAAAGAAAGTTAAAAATTTCTTGGAAAATAAAAATTTCATGAATAATATTGAAACCGAATTACCAAAACCGGACAGAAATAAATGCTTATTTACAGCTATTTTTTGCAACTTTTTATCGCTTATCTGCACACGGTTTTAGTATTTAATGTAGAGAATAAAAATCAATTAGTTTAACCAAAATCAAATATCATGTTAAAAACAAATTACAAAAACAGAGTACATTCTTTCTCTTGTTGGAGATGGATGATTTGTTTCATGTTCCTGGTGGGAATGTGGACAACGAGCGCACAGGCGCAAACAACTATTACTACTACGTTTGCTAACAACAACGGTTCATCAGTTGTGGTATTTAGTGTGCAGAACAACAATCCTTATGCTATCATAATGACTGATATCGGTAGTCATGCGGGAGTAACATCAACTTACACTTGCTATTTGTATGCCAAGGCGGCCACCTATAATGTAGCTCCAGGTGCAGCCGGAGCAATCACTGCTGCAAATGGTTGGAGTGTAGTAGCTTCGAACAGCAGTTTATCTCTTCCTGCAAATACTTCTGGAACCGGTAGTACGGCTTCGCCTTTTATAACAGGTATGAGTTATACGATTCCGGCAATGACACAAGTGCGACTTGCTTTACAATTAGCAACAGGAGCAGGGCTACCTCCATTTACAACTACTGCAGGAAGTCTTAGATACTCAACAGTGAGTGGTACTTGTTCATTTACCGGAGCAGGAGTTGATTTGAATTCTTGTGCAAGTTACGGTTATGGTGGAACATTATCTTCACCAACTAATACACCACGAGGCCTCGTAGGATATATTTCATTTATTCCAGCAGTACCATGTACTGGCACACCAACACCTGGAAATACAACGGCAAATGTTAATCCTGTATGTCCAAGTTCTTCTTTCACATTAGGGTTACAAAATCCATCAAATGGAAGTGGAGTAACCTATCAGTGGCAATCATCTCCTGATAATATTACTTATACAAATATTAGTGGTGCTACAAGCGCATCATATGCCTTAACTCAATCAGTGGACACCTGGTATCAATGTATAGTTACCTGTACCAACAGTGGACAGACTACTACATCTAACCCTTTACAGGTAACAACCAATCCGTTTTACAATTGCTATTGTACTTCCACTGCTACGAGTACAGCAGATGAAGATATATTAAACGTTACTTTCGGTTCGTTGAACAATACTTCTACCTGCTCTACTACTGGTACGGGTCCTGGCTCTGTGCTCAATATGTACAGCAACTATAGGAGTGGTGTAGGCGCACCTGCAGCACCTAGCGTAATGCAAGGCGATGTAGTACCGCTTTCTTTAGGTTTGGGTACTTGCGGAGGCAGCTACCCAAATACCGCTAAAGTATTTATAGACTGGAATCAGAACGGTTTGTTTACCGATGCCGGTGAAGAGGTTTATGTATCTACTTCTGGATCGGGTGCACGCACCGTTACCGGCTCTGTTACTGTACCTTTGAGTGCCGTACCCGGCAATACCGCTATGCGTGTGGTTTTTGTTGAAACCAGTACACCATCTGTTGTTGTTCCTTGTGGTACTTATACATGGGGCGAAACCGAAGATTATTTAATCAATGTAGTAGCCACTTCAGCTTGTAGCGGTGCTCCGGTTGCCGGCACGGCATCTGGCCCTGCAAGTATATGTCCGAGTATTGCCTTTACGGTAAGCACTTCGGGTGCTACTGTAGGTACAGGCATCAGTGGTCAGTGGTATTCCTCTACTGATGGAGGAAGCACTTGGTCGCCTATCAGCGGTGCTACCAGCACAATCTATAATGTAGCAGCCGGCATTTCGGTGCCTACTATGTATCAGTATGTGATTACTTGTAGTAATAGTGGCTTGAGTGCTACCAGTAACAATATAAGCATAGCTGTAAATCCTGTTAATGCGTGCTACTGTACACCTACTTCTACCAGCGCTACTTATGGTATTACTAATTTAACTACTACAGGTGGTATAGCTAATATCAATAATACGAGCCCTGGTGGTCAGGGATATGTAGATAATACAGCTCAAGCGGTGTCGCAACTTCAAGGTAGTAGTGTGAACTTTAGCTATACAGTAGTACCTACAGAAGGTGTAGGAATCTGGATAGACTGGAATCAAAATGGAAGCTTCTTAGATGCAGGTGAGCAAGTATATAGCTCAGGTGGATCTTATGTAAGTAGTGGTTCAGGAACTATCTCTGTGTCATTAAGCCAGCCTGCGGGCAATTACAGAATGCGTATCGTGGGTAACTGGCTCTCAACTTCTCCTACACCATGTGGTGACTTAGGTTCTGCAGGTTATGGTGAAGCAGAAGATTATACGTTTACGGTTATTCCTCTTAGCAACTGCTCAGGTACACCTGCACCCGGCAATACCTTGTCCAATCCAGCTACGGCTTGTATCGGACAAAATATTAATTTATCATTACAAAACAGTGTGGTAGGCGCAGGCATTACATTCGATTGGCAGTCATCACCGGATGGTGTAACTTGGACAAGTACCGGAGGTACATTACCTTCTTATACAACTACACAAAGTGCTGCTACATGGTATCAGTGCATTGTAACTTGTACCAACAGTGGACAAAGTGCTACCTCAACACCTGTTCAGGTTACTATGAGTCCATTCTACAATTGTTATTGTACAACAGGACTTGGTGGCAGTTGTGCAATCAACTCATTGAGTAGTGTTGCCATTGCAACTACTACCTTAAACAATGTTACAGGTGGATGTACAGGAACATATAATTCATTCCCTGCATCAGGAAGCACTACTGCAAGTTTGGTTCCGGGTGTACCCTATACTATGACTGCAGGATGTATTTCCGGCAGTAATACACAGGTTGCTATTTGGATTGACTACAACCAAAACGGTATTTTTGAAACTACGGAATACACATTGATTAACGGAAATATTCCAAGTGGAGGTTCCGGTTCAGGTACTTTTACAATACCTATAACAGCCTTAAGTGGAAACACCGGAATGCGAGTAAGAAGCGACTGGCAGGGAACAACAGCCTGGACATCTGCCGATGCATGTACTAACCGTACCTGGGGCGAAACAGAAGATTATACCATTACTATATTGATTCCAAACTCTTGCTCCGGCACTCCTTCCTCGTCAGTTACCACAGCTTCAGTGGCCAGCGTTTGCCCCGGTGGTAACGTAAGTTTAGGTACCAACCCTTTCTATACAGACGGTGGTTTAACTTTCGACTGGCAGAGTTCGCCTGATGGAATAACTTATACTTCAACAGGTATTACAAGTCAGACCTATAACGTTACAGGTTTTTCAGCTACTACATGGTATCAATGTGTGGTTACTTGTACTAATGGTGGATTATCAACCACTTCAACACCAGTGCAGGTTTCACTCAACCCATTCTATAATTGCTACTGTACAACAAGTTTACATTCTTCTAGTACACCTTGTATTAATGAGATTGATTTAAATACCTTAAGTAACAATACAGCTGCTGCAGGTTGTGCATTACCCGCATATTCTTTCCAATCAGCAACAACAAATGTTCTTAAAGGAAGTACCTATACGTTTACAAGAGTAGCATCCGGTACCGGTGCATGGACAGGTTTGTGGATTGACTATGATCATAGTGGTACTTTTGATGCCAGTGAATATACAGAGATATCATCAACCTCAACAGGAGCATTGACTAATAGTATTTCACTAACAATTCCAATGTCTGCATTAAGTGGTAACACGGGTATGCGTATCCGCCAGCGAACTGTTAATATGACTGCCAGTGATGCCTGTACTCAAAATTTTGGTTCAGGCGAAACAGAAGATTATGTGATTAATATTCAAACACCAGCACCTTGCAGTGGTACACCAGCAGCAGGTAATACAATATCTTCTGCACCATCAGCTTGTGTAGGTGTTCCGATTAACTTAACTATATCAACAACGTACGCTCTGTCAGGCATCACTTATCAGTGGCAGTCTTCTACAGATGGTGTTACTTATACCAACACCTCCGGAACCTTACCTACATACTCTGCAACACAGTCAGTCACTACCTGGTATCAATGTGTTGTAACATGTACCAATAGTGGGTTATCAATTACTACTACTCCAGTGCAGGTATTGCAAAATCTACCCAATAATTGCTATTGTACACCTACTTCTACAAGCGCGACTTATGGTATTACCAATTTTACTACCACAGGTGGTGTAACTAATATTAATAATACGAGTACAGGTGGCCAAGGATATGTAAATAATACAGCTCAAGTGGTGTCGCAACTTCAAGGTAGTAGTGTGAATTTTAGTTATACAGTAGTACCTACAGAAGGTGTAGGAATCTGGATAGACTGGAATCAAAATGGAAGCTTCTTAGATGCAGGTGAGCAAGTATATAATGCTGGAAGCTATGTAAGTAGTGGTTCAGGAACTATCTCTGTGCTATTAAGCCAACCTGCGGGCAATTACAGAATGCGTATCGTGGGTAACTGGCTCTCAACTTCTCCTACGCCATGTGGTGACTTAGGTTCTGCAGGTTATGGTGAAGCAGAGGATTATACAATAAACGTT